>Ga0315338_1000153_pt1 | contig 299374 bp, 270 predicted proteins | sample ASW8metaG_FD_204518 | JGI IMG/M metagenome (GOLD analysis project Ga0315338, IMG submission 204518) | Ammonia-oxidizing marine archaeal communities from Monterey Bay, California, United States - ASW #8 | ecosystem: Environmental > Aquatic > Marine > Coastal | place: USA: California | collected... | reverse complement strand
GGCGCCAGAACCTACGGAGACCTCATCTCTGCAATCGGAAATATCTGTGACCTCTATCAACAGATTGAATGCTGGAACTTCTTCAGGGCTGCCGGATATGTGCCATATTAAAAGCAAAACGCTTTAACTTGTCATGCCCGGTTTTCTGTCAACGCCTCAGGTAAAGCCTCGCGTCAACTCAACTTCTCCATTGTCAGACGATCCCGCCAGCACTTCCCTTGCTGGCCGGGCGGGTTTTGGCAACCTGTGCCCGATAACCTGCCTTGCGATAGGTAACAATCGGATCAATTGCCCCACCGGAACGCTGACGTGCCATTGCAAGGATCGGCGACACATCGGTGTTATAGGCGGACTTCAATGTGCTATTTGCCATCATGACATCATTTTCATCCTGATAGCCCTCAAGCCCGGCGCGATCGACAAGCAATGCCTGCACATAGGCCCGCTGAACTTCAATCGCACTGTTGATCAGGCTTTCAATCGGATCGGTCACATTGTGGGATTGATCAAGCATATAGGCCGGATCGAACTTTTCTGGGTCACGGCGCTCGGCATCGACCAACTCGTTGAACACAAGGAAAAGCTGATAGGGATTGATCGATCCGCTATCGAGATCATCATCACCATATTTGCTGTCATTGAAATGGAACCCGCCCAGTTTTCCAAACTGGAACAGGCGTGCGACGATCATTTCAATATTCACATTCGGCGCATGATGGCCAAGATCAACAAGGCAGGATGCCTTGGGGCCAAGCTCGGTCGCTGCCAGATAGTTACTGCCCCAATCCTGAATGACAGTCGAATAGAACGCCGGTTCAAAGATTTTATGTTCGATAAACAGTTTCCAGCCATCGGGCACACCGGCATACACCGATTTCATCGCATCAAGATATCGCTCGAAACTCCGCGTGAAGCTTTGCTGACCCGGGAAGTTCGTGCCATCCCCGATCCAGACCGTCAGCGCCTTTGAGCCAAGAGCCTTGCCGATTTCAATACAGTCAAGGTTATGGGCAACCGCCTGCTCACGCACGGCAGCATCCGAATGGCTGAGACTGCCAAACTTATAGGACTGGTTTTGGTCGTCCTGATCCTGAAACGTATTGGAATTCATCGCATCAAAACCAAGCCCATAGCCCGATGCCATTTCACGCAATTCCGACAGATCATCGACCTTGTCCCACGGAATATGCAGCGACACGGACGGGGTTGCCCGGCCCAGTTGCTCGATCACCGCACAATCTGCCAGTTTTTCAAAGATATTGCGCGGTTCACCAAGCCCCGGGAAACGCGCAAACCGCGTCCCCCCCGTGCCGACACCCCATGATGGAATGGCCACAGCGAAATCCATGGCGGTCTTGGTCAGCGTATCAATATCAATCCCGCGCCGCGAGAGCTGCGCACCAAGCGCGTTATAGTCGCTTTCGAGAGCAGAGCCCCCGGCATCATTTTGCTCGGCAATCAGATCGTCCAAAATCGGTGCCTTTACAGACATTTGGGTTCCTCCCGGGCTGTTTTATTTTCCGGCCCTGTATTTGTTTAGCGCGTAAATGACGGTGCATGACCGGCATCGACATTCACCACATTGCCTGTCGATTTTGCCGCATTGTCCGATGCAAGGAAATAGATCGCCTCGGCAATGTCTTCGGGCAGAACATTCAGTTTCAGCATGCTGCGCTGACGGTAATGTTCTTCAAGCTGATCGGGCGCCATATCATAAGCTTTCGCACGCTGTTCACGCCATTCACCCGTCCAGATTTTCGACCCGCGCAGGACCGCATCCGGATTGACCACATTCACGCGAATGCCAAAAGGTGCTCCTTCCAAGGCAATACAGCGCGCCAACTGGATCTCTGATGCCTTTGCCGTGCAATAGGCCGACGCGCCGGGCGACGCCACCAGACCGTTCTTTGATGCGACAAACACCATACTTGCCGGGCGTTTTTGCAATTTCATGATCTTGAAAGCTTCGCGCGCCACAAGGAAATATCCGGTCGACAGAATGTCCATATTGCGCTGCCAGACTTCAAGACTGGTTTCATCAATCGGGGCGGCCGATGAAATCCCGGCATTGGACACCAGAATATCAATCCCGCCAAATTCGGCGCAGCTGTCATGCATCAGTTTGATGACCGATTCTTCACTGGTGACATTGACCGGAAGGCCGCGCACCTGATCCTTGCCAAACACTGATTGCAGATCGCTAACAGCTGCTTTAAGGCCGTCTGCATCAATGTCACAGGCAACGACACAGGCCCCTTCCCGCAACAAACGACCGCAAGTCGCCTGACCAATACCACCGGCACCACCGGTGACAACCGCCACACGACCGCCAAGGCTTTTGGGCTTGGGCATGCGTTGCAATTTGGCTTCTTCAAGCAGCCAGTATTCGATATCAAACGCTTCCTGTTCATCAAGCCCCATATAGGTGCTGACGGTATCGGAACCGCGCATCACATTGATCGCATTGACGTAAAATTCACCGGCGATCCGTGCGGTGGCCTTATCCTTGGCAAAGGACAGCATGCCAACACCGGGGATTAGGTAAATCACCGGGTTCGGGTCACGCATGCCCGGGCTGTTATCGTGCTTGCAGCGGTCGTAATAGGATTTGTAATCTTCGCGATAGGCGCTAAACGCAGCCCCCAATCCTTCGATCACAGCATCAATATCTGGCTTTGCAGGATCAAGATCAATGATGATCGGGCGGATTTTCGTGCGCAGGAAATGATCCGGGCAGGATGTCCCGAGACTTGCGAGCGCTTCGAGTTTATTGGAGTTAACAAATTCCAGTACCGCGTCGCTGTCGTTGAAATGCCCAATTTTGCGTTCGCCCGCATCAATGAAACTGCGAATGCGCGGCATCAGGGTTGATGCAATCGAACGGCGCGTTTGCGCATCAAGGCTTTTATGGCGGACCCCGCCAAAGATTTCCGCACCATGTGTTTTCGCATCAAACCAGGCAATCGCCTTGTTAATGATTTCAACCGTGGTGTTGTAGCTTTCTTCAGCACTGTCGCCCCAGGTAAACAGACCGTGGCTTTCAAGAACAACCCCTTTGCTATTGGGGTTGTCGTTAAAATATTGCTCCAACATAAGACCAAGCTCATAGCCCGGACGCTTCCATGGCAACCAGCCAATATCATCGCCAAATATTTCCTGCGTCAATGCGCGGCTATCCTTGGAGGCGGCAATGGCAATCACAGCATCGGGGTGCATGTGGTCAACATGCGGTTTGTTAATATAAGCATGAAGCGGGGTATCAATGCTGGCCACACGCGGATTAACATTAAACGTACAATGGGGCAGATAAGCCACCATTTCGTCTTCGAACGCCTCACCGCGATAGAGGCCTTTGAGTGCGCGCAGCTTATCCATATAAAGGGTTGAAAATCCGTCAAGCTTCATGCTGCCGACGTCACCACCTGATCCCTTGACCCAAAGAACTTCGACATCTTCGCCGCCCAGTGGGTCTTTTTGCCAAACCTTGGCTGACGTGTTCCCGCCACCAAAATTCGTAATACGCAGATCCGAACCCAGCAGGTTGGAACGATAAAGCAGTTTTTCCGGCTCGCTTAGACCTGCCGCGTGTTTCGCGTCCCATTTGTTCGGAAGAAGAGTATCAGAAGGAACAGATGACATTATCCTATAACCTATCACTTGGACGTTACACATGGCGGTCTGCTAGAAATGCGATTGCCGCCTCCCATTTTTTCCAAGCAAGTAAACCGGTTTTCAATCACAGTCAATCACAAACAATCATTTTCTTTCAATATTGCATCGCAATATGATCAATTATGACATTTTATGTTTGACAATGATCGAAATTGAGCGAATATCAGGCAAACGGAGAGCACATATGCACGAACGTGAACGACATAGATTGATTTTGCGCGCAGTCGGGGAACGCCCAGTTGTCACGGTCGCCCAGCTTGTCGATATGCTGGACGTTTCCGAGGCGACCATTCGCCGCGACATTGGCGCCCTTGATGATGACGGCAAGTTGCGCCGCATCCGTGGCGGGGCCGAGGCGATCAATCCTGTCAAAAGCCAGCATCTGCTTGGACGTCCGTTCTTTGTCACCAAGACGCTGAATGTTGCGCAAAAATCTGCCATTGCCGCCAAGGCGGTTGAGCTCTGCGAAGAAGGTGACTCCATTATCATTCACGGCGGGTCAACCACCTATCAGATGGCGCCGCTGCTGAAATCCACCAAGATGCAGGTTCTGACCAACTCGTTCCCGCTGGCAGACTTTTTAATGAAGCACAGCGAAAACAGCGTGGTCGTGCCGGGCGGGACGATTTACCGCGAACAGAACATTATCCTCAGCCCGTTTGAAAGCGATGTGATCCACAATTTTTATGCTTCCAAGGCATTTGTCGGCGCACAGGGCATCAATGCGATGGGGCTGATGGAAAGCGACCCCATGATCATCCAGTCCGAGCAGCGCCTGATTGCGCAGGCCGAAAAACTGGTGGTCATGATCGACAGTTCGAAATTTACCCAGCGCAGCAACATGTTCCTGTGCCGCCTGGATAACATCGATACCTTGATCACCGATGACGGCATTCGTGACGAGGACCGCGCCATGATCGAACGCGCGGGCATCAATCTTGTCGTCGTCGAACCAAGGCAGGAAGAGGACCACAACACGGCAAGCGCATAACAGAGGGGACACAAAGATCCCCCGCACCTGCCAAAAATAAAAACCAAAATCAATCATGGAGGAAACGTTATGAAGTTCAAAAAGTCTCTGATGGCTGTGGCCATTTTTGCCATGGGAATGGCATCTGTATCGGCACAGGCCGCCGACCCGGTTCGGGTTGGTCTTGTTGTCAAATCACTCGGCAACGGTTTCTTTGAAGCGGCCCGCGATGGCGCAATGGAAGCCGCCAAAGAAATCGGCAATGCCGAGGTCATCTATACCGGCCCAACATCCACGACTGCCGAAGGCCAGATTGAAAGCATCAATTCCCTGATGGCACAGCGCGTCGATGCAATTGCCGTTTCGGCAAATGATCCCGACGCCGTTGCACCGATCCTCAAACGTGCAATGGACCGTGGCATCAAGGTGATTTCATGGGACAGTGGCGTTGCCAATGACGCCCGCATTGTTCACCTCAATCCGTCCAGCAACGAGCTGATCGGTGCTATGTGCATCAAATTGGCTGCTGATGTTGTCGGCGATGCCGGTGGTGAAATGGCCATTCTGTCGGCTACGCCGACCTCGACCAACCAGAACATCTGGATCGACGAGATGAAAAAAGTGCTGCCTGATTATAGCCAGCTCAAACTCGTTGATACGGTTTACGGTGACGACCTTGCCGATAAATCCTACCGGGAAACGGTCGCGCTGCTGAAAAAGTACCCGGATCTCAAAGTCATCGTTGCCCCGACCTCAGTGGGCATTGTGGCCGCCGCACAGGCAGTTGAAGATCAGGGCAAAGTCGGCGATGTATTTGTCACCGGCCTTGGCCTGCCGTCTGAACTTGCCGGTCATGTTGATGCCGGTTCCGTCAAAAGCTTTGCCATCTGGAACCCGATTGACCTGGGGTATTCGGCAATGATGATTGCCTATCAACTGACCCAGAGTGACGAACACATGTCTATCGAAGCCGGTCGCATGGGCGCCATCACCTTTGACAAGGATGGCAACGGCGCGATGTCCGATCCGTTCATCTATGATGCATCGAACGTGCACAAGTTCGCTGACATCTTCTGATCAAGGCCACGGAACTGGCGGAAACACCTTGCTCCCTGTGATGTTTCCGCCACCCTTTTTCCCCTCGCTTCACACGTTCAGGTACACTATCGCACCTGAAAAAGAATTCCCTGTCTCAGACTTAAGGGCTTGAAACACATGAACAGGCCTGTTCTTGAACTGCGCAACATTTCCAAGACATTCCCCGGGGTCAAGGCGCTCGACAATGTCGAACTGCAACTCTACCCCGGTCAGGTCACTGCCCTGATTGGCGAAAATGGCGCAGGAAAATCAACATTGGTCAAAGTGCTGACAGGCATTTATGCGCCCGATGGCGGTGACATCCTGATAGAGGATCAACCCGTCACGATGCAGGCCGCCACCGATGCCAAACGCCACGGTATTTTGGCCATTCACCAAGAAGCCGTCATGTTTGATGAACTGACGGTGACCGAGAATATCTTTATCAACAATCAGAACCGCAACATTTTTGGTTTGCTTGACTGGAAGCTGATGCGCAAACGCGCCAAAACGTTTCTGGAGTATCTTGATGTTAATGTTGACCCGAACATCCCGCTTCGCGAACTCAGTGTTGCGCACAAACATCTGGTATCTTTTGCCGCTGCCCTTTCGGTCAATTCCAATATCGTGATCATGGATGAGCCAACCGCATCCCTGTCCCATCATGAAATTCAGGAACTCTATCGCCTTGTTCGCCGCCTGCGTGACGAAGGCAAGGCCATCCTGTTCATCAGCCACAAGTTCGACGAAATTTTTGAAATTTGTGACCGTTATACCGTGTTCCGCGACGGCCAGTTTGTCGGATCGGGTGGCATCGCCGATGTCACACAGGACGATCTGGTCGCCATGATGGTCGGCCGTACCGTCAGTCAGGTCTACCCGAAGGTAACCACCGATATTGGCGACACGGTCATGTCCGTCAAAGGACTGTCGCACCCAACCGAATTTGCCGATATTGGTTTTGACCTGCGTAAGGGAGAAATCCTTGGTTTTTACGGCCTTGTCGGGGCCGGACGCAGCGAAGTCATGCAGGCCTTGTTTGGCTTGACCCCGACATCATCGGGTAGCATGCAGCTTAATGGCACCGCCTTCAAACCACGGACCCCGGGCGATGCGGTTGATCAGGGACTTGTCTATGTCCCCGAAGATCGCCAGCATCAGGGAGCGATCCTGACCCTTCCGATTTTTCAGAACATCACCCTGCCGCAACTTGGTGGTTTATCCCGGTCTGGATTTATTGACATGGCACGGGAATATGACGTTGCCCGGGAATATGCCAGACGTCTCCGGCTTAAAGCATCCAGCCTAAGCGAGAATGTCGAAAACCTGTCGGGTGGCAATCAGCAAAAAGTCGTTATCGGCAAGTGGCTCGCGACCAATCCCAATGTGATCATTGTCGATGAACCGACAAAGGGGATCGATATCGGCTCCAAGGCAGCGGTTCACAAATTCATGGGCGAACTGGTCGCGCAGGGATTATCGGTCATCATGGTGTCATCCGAACTGCCCGAAGTGATGGGCATGGCGGATCGGGTCATTGTCATGCACGAAGGCCGCATTGCTGCGCGCTTTGATCGTGATGACATGACCGCCGAGGCCATCGTTACCGCCGCGACAGGAGCCTGAATATGAAAAACACGTCTCTTCTCGGCAAAATGATTTCGCATCGCGAATGGCTGCTGGGCGCCATTATCGTCTTGATGCTGATGGGTGTCGGCTATACCGCGCCGTTCTTTGTGACTCCAAGCAATCTGGCCGAAGCATTCGATGACACATCGATTCTGATTATGCTGGCCTGCGCGCAGATGTTGGTGATCCTCACGCGTTGCATTGACCTGTCGGTGGCATCCAACATTGCCTTTACCGGCATGTGCGTTGCACTCTTCAACGTCGCTTATCCCGACACCCCGGCGCTTGTTACCCTGATTATGTCGATTGGGATTGGTGTTGTACTGGGTGCTTTTAACGGAATTCTGGTCTGGCTGGTGGGTATTCCATCGATCGTAGTGACCTTGGGCACCATGAGTGTTTATCGCGGATTTGTCTTTTTGATCAGCGGCGGCGAATGGGTCAATGCTCATGAAATGACGCCACAATTTCTGGCTCTACCACGCGCAACATTTCTTGACCTGACGGTTTTGTCCTGGATTGCGATTGCCGTCACATTAGCACTTTTTGTCTTTACCCGTTTTACCAAGACCGGCTTGTCTATCTTTGCGGTTGGGGGCAACCCCAAGGCTGCGGTCTATAGCGGACTTAATGTTGGCAAATACCAGTTCATCACATTCTGTATTTCCGGCGCGGTCGCGGGCATGTGCGGATATCTTTGGGTGTCGCGTTATGCGGTTGCCTATGTCGAAGTCGCCATGGCTTTTGAACTTCAGGTGGTCGCGGCTTGTGTCATTGGCGGCATTAGCATTGCCGGGGGCATTGGTACGATTTGGGGCGCTGCCCTTGGAGCGATTTTCCTTGGCCTGATTAAAAATGCATTGCCAGTGATTGGTATTTCACCGTTTTGGCAGTTGGCGATTTCCGGTCTTGTCATCGTTCTTGCCGTGATAATTAATTCGCGCAGTGAAAAACGTGACGGGCGTCGAATCCTGCGGGAGGCCCACCAATGATGAACGAAAAAGCATTGAAACATCCCATGACCAAGGACATCAAAGATCTCCCCGACAACCTAAATGGTGACTGGCGTAATAAACTGATGCGCTGGGAAACATTGTTGATGGTGTTTGTTGCGATTGTGTTTTTCACCAACACGCAAATCTCGCCTTACTTCCTTGATCCATGGAGCCTGTCGGACGCGACGTTTAACTTCACCGAAAAAGCCATCATTGCCTTGCCGATGGCATTGCTGATCATTGCGCGCGACATTGATCTTTCGGTGGCATCGACCATCGCACTGGCATCGGTTGCCATGGGGTTTGCCAATACCATGGGGGCGGGGCCGGTTGAACTTGCCTTAGTTGGCATGGCGGTTGGAACCGTAGCCGGGTTCATCAATGGCTGGATCATCACCAAGTTCGATATCCCGGCAATTGTGGTTACCATCGGCACCATGAGCCTTTATCGTGGCATTGCCTATATCGTGCTCGGCGATGATGTCTATCGCAGCTACCCGTCTGACTTTGCCTTTTTCGGGCAAGGTTACGTCTGGGGTATCCTGTCATTCGAATTTGCGCTGTTTCTTGGCCTGGCCGTTGTCTTTGGCATTTTGCTGCACAAAACCACTTTTGGCCGCCGTGTTTATGTCATTGGCAACAATCCCACTGCCGCCCTGTTTTCAGGCATTAATGTCAAACGCCACCGGTTGTTCTTGTTTACACTGGTGGGGCTTTTTGCCGGTATTGCGGCGGTCCTTCTGACATCGCGTATTGGGTCAACGCGCCCGTCAATTGCCATGGGCTGGGAACTCGAAGTCATCACCATGGTTGTGCTGGGCGGGGTCAATATCCTTGGCGGGGCCGGTAGCATCGTCGGCGTATTTATCGCCGTCTTTTTGATGGGGCTTGTCACCTTTGGCATGGGGCTAATGAATGTGCCGGGGATCGTGATGTCGATCTTTACCGGCCTACTTTTGATCCTTGTGATTGGCACCCCGATCATCTGGCGCCGGGCGATGACGGCACGTAAAATGCGATCTAAAACCGGAGAATAGCATCATGGAAAAAATTGCCTTTAAGATGATGCTCAATCCCGGTCAGGCGACGGAATATAAAAACCGCCATGACGAAATCTGGCCGGAGCTTTCTTCTCTGCTTCACCAAACAGGAATCTCGGATTACAGCATCTTTCTCGATAAAGAGACCAACATCCTGTTTGCGGTTTTGTGCCGCGCGGATAGTCACAGCATGGACGATCTGCCAAAGCATGAGGTCATGCAACGCTGGTGGGCCTTTATGGGCGACATCATGGCAACCCATGATGATGGTAGTCCGGTTTCGGTTCCTCTGATCGAAATGTTCCACCTGCCATGACTAGAAGCCCCGCCATTGCCGTAATCGACATCGGCAAAACGAATGCAAAGCTTGTGGTGTGGGATGGTGTAACAGGCAGTATCCTGTTTGAAACCAGCCGTTTGAATTACTCGATTGAGCATGGTCTCTATCGCCATCTGGATACGGATGGGCTGTGGGATTTCTATCTTGGCGCCTTGCAACAAGCTGCATCGGAAACAGAGATTGGGCGCATCATTGTCACGACCCATGGTGCGAGCGTTGCTGTTCTCAAAGGCAATGAACTTGCCCTGCCGGTAGTTGATTACGAAAACACCTATGACCGGTCAATCAATCAGGCCTATGACGCTGCGCGTGATGCCTTTGAAGACAGTCAAAGCCCCCTTCTGCCCGCCGGATTGAATTTTGGGCGTCAGATTTTTGCGCTTGAGCAGACCTTTCGCGAAAAGATGGCGCAGGCAACAGATTTTCTGCTTTATCCACAATTTTGGGCATGGAAACTCTCGGGGGTTAAATCCTGTGAAGTGACATCACTTGGCTGTCATTCAGATCTTTGGTGCCCGCATGAGAAAACCTGGAGCCAATTGGCGAAAACACGGGGCTGGAATCAGAAGTTCCCCCCCATGAGCAAAGCACAGGATGTTTTGGGACCAATATTGCCCGAGATCGCCAAACAAACCGGACTACCACCCAATTGTGAAATCCATTGCGGCATCCATGACAGCAATGCCTCCCTTGTTCCACTGATCAAACAGGTGGAACCACCTTTCACCCTTGTATCATCAGGTACATGGACCATCTGCTTTTCAGTTGGTGCGACCTCGCAACCGAGCCTGTTTGAAGACTGCGACACACTTTGCAATGTCGATCTTAACGGCAATGCGGTACCCAGTGCGCGCTTCATGGGCGGGCGCGAATATGCGCATATTGCCGATGATCCTCACCAGATCCCCGATATTCCGACAATCACGCGGTTGATCGATGAGAAATGCTTTGCCCTGCCATCCTTTGCCGACGCCGGCGGACCGTTCACCGGAAGGCAAGGCAAGGTCATACCTGAGGATGCCCTTTCATCCCCAAGAAAAAAAGCTGCGCTGGCGACACTTTACAGCGCACTGATGACTGATTATTGCCTTGGAATGATCGAAAGCACAGGCCCGGTCATCGTCGAAGGGCCATTTGCGAGCAACAATGTTCTATGTCAATTGCTTGCAGCAATCCGGTTACAGCAAACTGTGTTAGCCACCTCTGATAGCAGCGGAACAAGCTTTGGTGCGGCGATGTTAGCCGATGGGCCATTTACCCAGCATCAAAGAAAACTCAATCCGATTGCGCCCGGCATCTTCCCCAATCTTGAAACATACCGCCAAAAGTGGCGTGAAATGATTTGAGATTGGTTGGAATCAATTAGATGTCGAAATTGGTCGGCAGAACGATTATGTCGCGGATGGCCACGGTGTGCGGTTGCCCCGTGCGGGGCTTACCATTGTACGTCAACGCCCTGGCACCGTATCCGGTGTTGTTTTTCAAAACACTCAACGATGAAACCGGTATCGTCAATCTTGTAGCCTGGAACAAGGTGATGGAAAAGCACCGTCGCGAAATTATGATCGCAACCGTACTTGGTAGGAAAACTTCCGCGCGAGCACGGTGTACCCCACATAATTGTAGATAAGCTTGTCGATCTGACCGGAATACAGCATTGCGCGCAGCAATAATACGCACCCACGTAATCTGCGTTGGGCGTGCTGCTTGAACACCTTAGAAGTACAGCATGTTTCTGAAACACAAAAGACATCCCGTCCCAAAATTGCTCGTCACGATTTTTATTGAATAGATGTTTGTTACCGTATCGAACTTGTCTTGGTTCATGGTTATGCAACTGCACGTTTCTATGTTGAGACCGCAGTGCCTATCTTCACATGATGAGTTTGTGTTTATTGTCTGAATTTATGTGTATCCTGAACGTCTTTCCTTTAACGCGTTTTCAGCAAAGGAAAGACAAATGTTCACGCAACGCGAACCATCGATTGATGCACTTCGGGCGTTTGCCCTTTTGGGGATACTCGTGGTCAATCTTCCGTTCTTTGCCATTACCTATGGCTTTGCCGGAGGCGCATGGCAGGAAGCAACGCCTCTTTGGGCCAATGCGATCGCAGCGGGGGTGATTCAAGGGCTTTTTGAAAGCAAGTTTATCCTTATCTTTTCCGCGCTGTTCGGTTTTGCAGCCTTACAACAGTTTCAGCGTTATGGCCTGTCCTTTTATGTTCGGCGCCTGATTGTTCTGGCGCTGTTTGGGTTGATGAACCTTACTTTGCTGTTTGAGGCAGACATTCTTTTACCGTATGCGGTTATTGGTCTCTCGCTGATCTTTGTTCGCAACCGTTCGGTGCGTATGCTTCTAACACTTGCTGTTGGTTTTTGGGCTTTGGCCATCATTGGCAACGCCTTGTTTGGTGTGAACATGACCGTTAATCCTGCGCCCTATGTTGCGCCGGACGTTCCGATTTCACAAATCTTGGCATCGGGTAGCTTTTCTGATGTCATGGCTGTGCGCCTTGATAGCTGGAGCGGTTTTCAGCTTTATTGCCTATGGAGCAATTACCTGTTGGTCGCGGCAGCGATGTTTACCGGTTTAGCGGCCGCGCGATATTGTGATGAGCATGGCTTCACGGGATTGGTCAGCCGATTGCGTGTTATTGCATCATATGCAGCAGTCCCGGCAATTCTGGGGGGCGTGGTTTATGGAACCCTTGCAGCGTTACCGACATCAGCCGAGCCCGAACGCTTCTTTATGATGACCCTGATTTTGCGTCCACTGTTTGCAGTACCGCTTTCCCTGGTTCTGGTATCATTGGCAATGGTGGCGTTTTTGTCGCAACCCTTTGCGGGCTTGACAGCATTCGTTGCGCCAGCAGGTCGAATGTCGCTGACCATCTATTTGGGAATGTCGCTGATCATGGGATTTGTATTCTTTGGCTATGGTGCCGGGCTGCATAATCAAGTCAGTCTGTTGGATTGCCTTTGGATTGCGCCCGTGATGTATCTCGGGTGGATCATGTTCGCGCAGGTTTGGTTCCGGTTCGCGTCGCGAGGGCCACTTGAATGGCTGTTGGCAGTGCTGGCCCGGCCTGGAACGCGACGGATTGAGGCATCGGTAAGCGCCAGCTAGTTTTATTTGCGCTGTAAGAAAGTATGAAGTGCCGTCCTGAAGGTAAGTCGATGATTTTTAGAACGGCACATTTTCCATCAGAACCAGTGTTATCGTTTCAGACCAACTTCAATAGCCTGCTTTAGATCAGAAAGAAGCTCTTCGGGGTTTTCAAGTCCGCCGTAGATGCGGACAAGCTGTGGGTTGAGTTTGAAGTGACGAAAAGCGCTGACATCGTATTTCTGATGAAGTACTGCGGCAGCAGGAACAACAAGGCTTTCAGGTCCTCCCCAACTGACTCCCAGACGAAATGTTCTAAGCGCGTTGCTAAAGGTCCGGATATCGACAGCATCATCAAGAATGATCGAAAACAGGCTTGAATGACCGCGGAGCGTCCTACTCCCAGAATGGTCACTGAAACCCGAATAGAGCACCGATGAAACCCTTGGATGTTCACCAAGATGCCTGGCCAGATATTCCCCGATCTGTGCATGTCGTTGCATGCGCAGTTCAAGGGTATCAAGGCCGCGCAAAAGAAGCCATGCCTCAAACGGGCCAAGTTTCCCCCCAAGATAGGGAAAGGTTGATCCATTGATCCGGTCAATTAACGCCTTTCGTCCGGTTACAACACCAGCAACTGTGTCGCTGTGTCCGGACAGGAATTTGGATGCGGCATGAATGATAAGGTCGATACCGTGATCTGCAGGTTTCTGGAAAATGGGTGTTGCCCAGGAATTGTCGATGACTGTGATGACGTCACTTGCCTTGGCAGCCGTTGCAAGCTTTTCAAGGTCTTGTAATTCGAAGGTAAGTGACGTTGGACTTTCAAGAAACAGGAGCCGTGCGCCCGCGATTGCCGTGATCACGGCATCCGTATCCGTGCCATCGACATAGTCTATCTCAACGCCCATCGGTCGGAGCATCGTTTCAAACAGGCGATAGGCGTCAGAATAAACATTATGAACTGTCACAATGCGATCACCCGGCGAAACAAGTGCCATGACGGCCGCACTGATTGCGCCCATGCCACTGGCAAAGGCCCGGGAGGCTTCGGTGTTTTCTAGCCGGGCAATTTCACGTTCAAATGCCATAACAGTCGGGTTATCCCCGCGCGCATAGATCGGCCCGCCAGGATTCCCGGCATAGGCATTCGCCATATCGTCAAAATCCCGAAAAGCGAAAAGAGAGGTTTGATAGATCGGTTGGGAAACAGCACGGAAATGACGTTCATAATTTGGGTCATACGCACCCAAATGACGTGCTTCGTCCTGATGTGCACTCAATGGTTTTGCTGGCAGTTCATTCATGATGAAAGCTCCTTGATGGGAAGTGATCTGATCCCCGACAAGGTCAGGAAAACGGCAAGCAGGGTGGTCAGCACAGCGGCAAGTGCAGGTGCCATGACAATCCCGTCAAACCCGACGGCCATTGGTAAAAGGATTGCAAGTGGGATCTGGATGTAACCTTGTGGGGCCATGCTCACCATCGCGGCGTACCGGGCATTGTTAGCGGCCTGAAACCGCGACACCATTGGTTGGTAAATCCCGATACATGCGATCTGGATAGCAAGGATATCAAGCAGATGCCCACCAAACCCAACAAGATCCGCATGATCAATAAATGCCGAGATCAGTACGTCACCAAACAGAAATGCAATAAAGGCACAGGTTAACGAAAAACCGGTGCAATAAAGGACGATCCCTTTGAAAACGGCATCAAAGCGATTTTGATTATGTGCCCCAGCCGCATAACTCAGGATCGGTTGTGCTCCAAGGCAAAAGCCGATGATTGGCAGGATTGCCAGCAGTACGATGCGAAGGGAAATGGCCAGTCCAGCCAGTTCATCCTCGGTTCCATGGATGGTTGCTGCCTGCATCAAAATGGCAAAGCAAACGGATGCAAGTACCGTCGTCGAGCTTGCCGGTATGCCAAGCTTTGCGAAGGGATAAAGGGCTGTCCGCCATTTCATTTGGCGGAGGATAGACAACGTTGGATGCACACGCCCCAAACGTTTGCGGAAGTAATAGATATATGCGCAAAGGGCTGCGACCTGCGAGATAACGGTAGCCCAAGCCGCACCGGAAATTCCCATGTCGAACCCAAAGATCAGAATGGGATCAAGCGTCATGTTCAGTCCAAATGATCCAATCAGGGTGTACATTGAAAACCGGCTGTTCCCTTCACCGATAGCAATGAAATCACACACGATTTGCAAAAGCACGAGAACCGCGCATGCGCCAAGGATGCGCATATAGATCGCAGCTTGATCAAAAACATCGTCGCTGGCACCAAGGATGTGCAAGATAGGGGCATGGAACAGGGTGATCAGGATCGCAACAACAATCCCGAATATGACAGCCAATCCCAGGGCGAGAGAAGCCGCGCGGGTTGCATCATGTGCATTTCCGCGTCCGAGTGCCCTGCCGATTTCAGTTGATGCCGTCAGACCCAGCCCATGTCCGATTGCACCGACAAGCATGAAGCAGGGGATTGAGAGCGTTACGCCAGCCATCGCACTCAGTGCGTAATGCGAGACAAAAAAAGCATCGACGACCTGGTTGATCGCATTGATCGAAAGCCCTGCCACAGAGGGCAGGGCCAGTCGCAGGATCAATCGCATGACCGCCGGGTCATTCAGGTCCGGGAGTTCGCGCTTGCGCATCAGGATACATCCTCATTGCGAACAAAGTCTGGAACATAAAGCCGGTCATCAAAGAAGCGTTCACGTAGCAGCATCACCAGAAGTGATGTCTTGTGCGGGAAGCGAACCTGCTTGAGACCAGCAAAGCCTGAGCGTAAGAGATTGCGGATTTGCTGGTCGTGACCGGCATCCGGTTCGCCGACGATCCGCTGGGTGCGCGGATCATCAAGAAACATGTAATGCATCAGCGATGGTAACCATGCTGTTAGGTATTCCTTACCGCGAAAGGCCTCTTCACCGATGGCAACATGCCAGCCACGATCAAAATCCTTGGCCATATAGTATTCACCCAGTCGGTCTTCCTGCGCCCAGTACAGCTCGAGATATCCGAATGGATCGTTATCAAAAAAACCGATCAGCGGTTCAGTGCGGGAATCCTCGAGACGGTTCTCAAGGAATACCTGATGCTTTTCCTTGGTGTTTGCCTCTTCCCAGAACACATCTACGCGTGGGTCATTCATCCACTTATTGAAATGGCCAAGGTGGCGTTCGGGATCCGCCCGTTCAAAACGGATCGTTTTGTCGATCCAAGGAATATAGCGTGAATAGAGTGTCCGGGGCGCGCTTGGACGTCGAACCGGGTGTCGCCTGCCGTTGGTCGAAGTGTAACGCAGCGGGAAGGCATCGCGTACCGGATGTGCCAGCCAGTTCAAGGTTAATTGATACAGGTCGCTGGAATGGATGGTGTGATCATCCGTGGTTTGATTGATCAATCCACTGCGGACCATGCGGGCAAGCCAATCGGGATCAATTTGAGTGGGAAGCTTGATTTGGTCACGTGCCGGATGGGCGGCAAAAAGCGCCTCGGCCAGTGCGGCCAAACCATATTGATCAAGGATGCATACAGTCAGGCTCGTAATGTCATCAAGAACGATCAGGTTGGGCGTAAGGGTGAAATAGAAGTCGTGATTTTCATCATCACCACGCAGATGCAAATGCCCATTTTCGATTGCGGAATGCCATTTGTTGTTTTTTTGGAAGTGTTTGATCTCCAAGGATTTCTGCGAGGACTTGTTGCGGCTGTTTTGCGTTATGACATTCATGTCCAAAGCTCCGTGTTTTCAGGGGTCCAACCCGCGTGGGTCAGCTATGTCGCTGTAGTCCCGACGAATGGAAGCGCACGAAGTTCAGATATCTTTTTTAGATTTGCGCACAGAAATTCCTGAACTTGCAACCGAGCGGATCGTCATCCTTGCAAATGCTGAAAATTGCTTTGCCAACATGGAGACGACCATGAACGGTTCTCAGGCGGTACCTACCGCTTCTTTCTATCCCCCCTTATCCAAGCCCTACCAGCGTTCAGCTTCGGATAGTGTGGTTGGTCTGCCGTGGGCCGAGGTACCCTGGTCGATGACAGGTTATCCGCATGAGGTCATTGATCGCTTCTGTCAGGACGATCCGGATCGAACGGTTATTCTGGCGACGGATGATGTCTGGTCGCGTAAACGCCTAAAGCAAACCTCTGATGCGATTGCCCATGAGCTTATTACAAAGGGTGTTGGGCCCGGAGACGTTGTCGTCGTTGTCTTGCCCAAATCAGCGATGTCGATAGCCGCCATTCTCGGTGTCTGGAAAGCCGGTGGCGCTTTCGTTCCGGTCGATCCTCACCATCCCGAAACACGTAACCGGCACGTGTTATCTGATTGTGATGCAGGTTTTGCCGTAAGCTGTCGCGAAGGTTTGACTGCCTTGGATGACCAATATCTCGAAACCGTTCTGATTGAGGATGTGAGGACAGACGATATCGGATTTAAGTTCGTAACTCCAAAGGCGGACCAGTTGGCCTATATCATCTACACCTCCGGTTCGACGGGAAAGCCAAAGGGGGTGATGGTTGATCACGGTCCACTGGTTCAACATCTGAACGCAACCGGTCCTCTTTATCTTATGGATGAGACATCACGGGAGCTGCCTTTTCTTCCATTTTCTTCGGATGGGGGCCACGAAAGGTGGATTGTACCACTGATGGCGGGGGGCAGTATCCTGTTGCCAGATCAGCTTCTTTGGACACCTGAAGATACGGTTGGGGCGATCCGCAAACATGGCGTTACCCATGCATCGTTTCCGACCAGCTACGTTCATGAACTGGCGGGCTGGCTGCGTGAAAAGGAACAGACCCTTGATCTGACGCTGTGTTCCTTTGGTGGTGAAGCAATGCCAAAGGAAACCTTTAACAGGATTGCCCGCGCGATTAATGCGCGCTATCTGATCAATGGTTATGGTCCGACCGAAACAGTTATGACCCCGATGCTTTGGCGGGTTAATCAGGATCAGCTTTGTGAGACCGTGACCGCCCCGATTGGACGTCCGGTTGGTGATCGCTGGGCCTATATCCTTGATAGTGATGGTAATTCGGTCGCAGATGGCGAAATCGGTGAAATCCATCTTGGTGGATATTGCGTGGCACGCGGCTATAACAACCTGCCCAAAAAAACCGATAGTCTGTTTGTCCCTGACAGTTTTGCAACGACCGATACCGCGCGAATGTATCGTACCGGCGATCTTGGCCGATTTTTGTCAGATGGCATGATTCAGTTTGCTGGTCGTGTCGATGATCAAGTCAAAATTCGCGGCCATCGTATCGAGCCCGCAGAAATTGAAACCGTTCTGCGTGGGTTTAGTGACGTAGCTAACTGTGTGGTCATTGCGGCAAATGTTGCTGCCCAACTTGAACTGATTGCCTATGTGGTTCCGCGATCAGGGGCATCGGTTGATACCCGATCAGTGCGTGCACGTTTGCAACAGCTTTTACCAAGCTCAATGGTACCCGGTTACATCATCGAAATGACTATGCTTCCGCTTAATGCCAATCACAAGGTTGATAAGGCGCAGCTTCCTTTGCCCCGTCGGGAAGGTTCGGTTACGCAGCCGGAAAATGATGACGAAGCAGTTGTTCTGGCGATCTGGAAGTCGGCATTGGGGCTCGATGGCATTGGAGTTACCGACAACTTCTTTGAAATTGGGGGGAATTCGATCACGGCCGTTCGGGTTCTGGGAAAAGTTCGTGAACAGTTTCCTGACAGAAACGCCGAAATCACGGACCTTTTCAATTTCCCCACCATTAGAACGCTTCTACTGGCGTTGTCAGAACCGGACTGCAAACCGGGTGCTGACATCGTGCACCTACAGAAAGGGAAACTAGATCAGCCTGTTCTTTACTGCTTTCCAGGGCTTTTGGTCAGCACGCGCGAATATATGAAATTGGTCAGAAGTCTTGGGCTGGATCAATCGGCTGTTGGTTTCATGTGCCATTCACTGGCAGACAGTCAGGAGCTTGACGTTTCGGTTGCAGATATCAGCGCGCGTTATGCCGAGATCGTGCATCGGGAGGCAAAAGGCCGACCCTGTGCGTTCCTTGGCTGGTCATGGGGGGGCTTACTTGCCTATGAAGCAGCCCGGATGTTGGGTGACGACATTGATTTACGTCTGATCGGTATGGTCGATGTTTGTGACATGGACGATGACTTTGATCTGAGCGCCCGGCCAACGTTCCAAGCAGGAGAGCGCACAAAGATCGAAAGCCGCATTCGCCGATGGTTGCAGCAAACCGCAATGCGTGAGGAATGGGAACGGCTTTTGGCGTTAATGGATGACCTTGCCTATACGCAGTTTGTTCATTTCGTTGGAAAAAGTGAATTTGGCTTGCCGACAGACGGGCCTGGAATAGGCACGCGGGAGCATACTTTTTGGGTACTGATTGATAATGCGCTGGTCTTCCGGCGCCATGTGCTTCTTCCCTATGATGCGCCAATCGCATCTTGGCTGGCTGGTGACACGGTCAATCGAAAGCTCGACCTGATCGACTGGAAATCCCTGTCACGACGCGCTGAGAAGCCTGAACATATTCCCGGGACCGATCACCTGACCATCATTGGTGATCCCGCATTTCACAAGCTGTTTGGCGAACGTTTGGGACATGCGTTCGAACACATAGTCAGCCCTGAATTTTTAGACAAATAGAAGGACTCAGAAGATGGATAAGCTGGATCTGGTCGGGATCGGGATTGGTCCTTTCAATCTTAGTCTTGCGGCCCAACTTGATAGCGTTCGTGATGTTAATTCGGCGTTTTTGGAGAAAAAGACCGAATTTGCATGGCATCCAGACATGATGTTGCCCGGTGTTGAACTTCAAACATCGTTCCTTAAAGATCTTGTGACCCTTACCAACCCGACAAGCAAATGGTCTTTCCTAGCCTATATGGTACGTCAGAAGCGGATGCTTGATTTCATGAATGCTGATTTCGCGGCGGTACCACGCCGGGAGTTCGCAGCCTATCTGAAATGGGTTTCAGCCCACCTGGACGGGCTGGTGTTTAACAATGCGGTGCGTGAAGTCGAATTTGACGGCAATGATTTCCGAGTACATTCAGACAACGGCACCTATGTGACTCGCAATCTTGCAGTTGGGATTGGTAAGCCAGCTTTTGTGCCAGGTTGGGCTCGTCATTTGCCAGTGGAGAAATGCTTCCATACAAGTCAGACCAAATCGCGGTTGCCTGATTTGCGTGGAAAACGGGTTGCTGTAATCGGTGGCGGTCAGAGCGGTGCGGAACTTGTGGAGTACCTTCTTGGGGGAAATGGTGACGGTGTAGAGGAAGTCCTGTGGCTATCGCGGCGTGATAATTTCGAACCACTTGATGACACACCGTTTGTGAATGAATACTTCACCCCCGGATATGCTGACATCTTTGCCAGTTTGCCGAATGGGCGTAAGCAGGAATTGATGTCGCGTCAGAAGCTGGCGAGTGACGGGGCGTCGCTTTCGACATTAAAGTCGATCTATCAACTGATCTATCGGCAAAGATACCTTGAAGAAGGGGATGTCATCGGTCGATTGCTGCCGCAACGCGAAGTGTTTCAAGTCCAGTCTGAAGGGAAAGACTTCAGGATTGCAGCGCGCAATGGCCTTAATCAGGATGTCGAATTTTTCCATGCGGATGCGTTGATCCTTGCGACAGGGTATGAGACAGCTCTGCCCGAATTTATGCTGCCACTTCAGCCGCGCCTTGAAGAAGGGGCCTCTGGTGCATATCACCTTGATGCAGATTTTCGTGCCAGTTGGAACGGACCGGCAGATCGGAACATTTTCGTTCAAAATGCCGGACGCATTGATTTGGGAATTTTTGAACCACAACTGAGTCTGATGGCGTGGCGCAGCGCGAAAATTGTCAATGCACTGCTGAGGCACGATGTGTTCGACCTTGATCAAAACCCGCCAATTGTCGATTGGGTGGCAAATGGGACACAGGTTGCGGGTGGCACCGTCGTTCAGGCGTGGGGATAATGTAACCTCAAATTTGATTTGCAGCCGGGAGAAACATTTCATCCCGGCTGCAAATCACAACTCCATCAGGCAAGGTTTGCCAGTTCAGCATTTTGTAGAGCTTGGCGGCAACGTTGGTCGGCCTGATGAATATAGGCACAGATCGACGCCTTTGAGACGCCAATATCCTTGGCAATAGCGTTCTGCGCGTAACCATCGACGCGGTGTCGATAAAACGCATTGCGCACATGGGGTGGCAGTTCTTGTAAGGTTTGCTCAATAATACGCAGAGCCTGACAACCGCTTAGTCGGGCTTCCGGGCAATTTGCGGCGCCGGCAGGGCAGAACTCAGTTTGATCACTGCCGGAAAACAGACTCCGTTCAAATGTCATCTGACGCACCTTATCGATGGCCATGTTTCTTACGATCCGAGTAATGAATGCACTTGGTGTGGCGATTTCCTCGTCAATCTTCACGGTTAGAAGCTTGGTATAAGTGTCCTGAACAATGTCGTCAGCGAGATATGGGCATTTGACGACCGACTGGGCAATACGTCGCAATTTTCCTTCAATGTCTCGGGTTTTGGTCAACAACTTGTGTCGTTGTTCGTGTCCATAAGACTTCGGTTCAGACCGGTTTGATAAGAGCATTTTCCAATAGTCTCCATTGGCTTGCATATGAGTGAAAATAATAGTCACTTGCATTAATGGGACGTGGCTTTGCACTCTCCGCGAGGTCGATACATCTGTTGTTTCTTAAGAAGGGTCTGATGGCATATCAAACCCTGCTCATAGTTTATGAGACGGGGTTTTCGACCTATTTCAGTAAGGAAAACTGTGGTCTCAGATAAGGGGCCCAGAGATGCCGGCCACTTGCAAAATCTCTAAAGTTTTGCAAGTGGACAGGTCGGGCATATTTCCACACTGGTGAGCAGATAGCGCAAGCAGCAAACGCGTCTGGAAGGACTGCCATCTTCGGATTGTTTGGTGCTGTAGGGATTGGCCAGCGGGTTGCGTGTTCCGTCAGGGCGTTTGGCATCATTGATTAGTGGCGTTAACGAGATGCGGTTGTCTTTGAGAACGTTTTTTTCGACATAGGCAATGACAATGCCGACATTTGACCAGAATACCTTGGGCGAAACCTTTGATGAGGCTGAAAGCGATGCGATCAAAGGTTCGAGATGGGCGGTGATCAGATCATCAAAATGTACCCACGGATCGGGTACTACTGGATGCATTTTCGTCTGGTGAACGCGCTTGTCTCTAAGCTCAAAACCTGTCGGGCAATTGGTGTCATCTGCCTTCAGGTTGATAAATCCGGCTTGAAACGGCAATGCGACCTCCCCTGCCGCCCCCATGACCAGCATGGGGGACAGTAGAATCCCAAAGTACCATTGTGACCACATGGAAACAGCCGCACGCCGGTCATCATTGGGGTATTTCGACTGGCAATACTGATCAAGAAACGGTGACAGGCATTCCGGGGCATGCAGATCAAAGCAGTCAATGCCACTGCTGTCAGAGGTTGCAATGCAATGGCGTTCGCCAAGTCCCTGATAAGGTCCCTGAAAAACCTCTGCTTTGATTTCCGAAAAAAGTTTTCTGGTTGTCTCGTCGGGGGTGGACAGCTGAGGCAATATGTTTGGTCCATTGTGTGGTGCTGACATCATGATGGGCCTCGTCCGACACGCATAAGAAGCCAAACCAGAACCGGCCCGGCGATGATCGCAGCCATCAGGCCAGCAGGTATTTCCCATGGAAAGAACATCATCCGCCCAAGCCAATCAGCGCTTACCATTAAGGCAGCCCCAAAGATAGCGGCCCCGATTGTGTGCGAAAGCGCGTGGCGTAACCCCGCCAGTCTTGCAAGATGTGGCGCAATAAGCCCTGCAAAGCTAAGTGGGCCAACTAGTAATGTTGCCGCTGCCGTAAGAATGGCGGCAAACAGCAACATGCTGCCACGTGAGATCGACAGATCAACACCTAGCGATTTTGTGGTTATGGGGCCAAGGGGAAATAGATTAAGCCAACGTGCAAAAGCAGGCAGTATAGGAAGGGCGACGACAGCAACGATTGCCAGAATGCTGGCCCGATCAAAACTCAGGCCATATGTTGATCCTGAACTCCACGCCAGCAAGCGTGCTGCACGCGGATCACCACCTGCCATCAGGAAGGCGATAAAGCCATCAAACAATGCACCGATAGCAATCCCGGCAATGAGAATGCGTTCAGGCGCATATCCTGATTTACGGGTCAGGGCAAAAATTGCAACCAGTGTTGAGAACGCACCAATGGCAGCGCCGGCAATCTGAAGCCATGCAGACGGTGCATCAACCGTAAAGATGATGGCAATCATGCCAACCGCGGCCCCGGCACTTACACCCAGACTTTCGGGGCTGGCCATCGGGTTTGCTGTCATACGTTGTAAAACGGTGCCAGCGATTGCCAGCATTGTACCAGCCGCAATTGCCCCCAGAATGCGCGGCCCCCGCCATGGCCAAACAGTTTGCAGATCATTTGCCCATTGAAGCTGCCAGACCCCATCTACGTCACGTCCGATGAATATCGCACCCATGACGGCCAGTAGGACAAGTATTCCAAGGAGCATTCTGCTTTGCAGAAGGCTCCTATCCTTCGTTTGGATCGCTGTTGTGCTGCGTGATGATGGGGAATTAGCACGTAGTTGCCTGATGAGAATAATAAGTAGTGGCCCGCCGAAAACACCGGTCAAGGCCCCTGCAGGGACAAGAGTTCCGATATGACCCGACAGAACCTGAACCCCTTGATCCGCGGCACACAGCATCAGAGCTCCAAATAGTGCAGAGGCGATCAGTTTGTGGTGCAGGCGTCTTATGCCGATCATGCGTGTGATTGCGGGGCCAGCCAAACCAACAAAGCCGACAATACCAACTGCGGCAACGATAACTGCCGTCAGCCAGCACCCGATCAGAAGGCACAACATACGCAGTCGGGCCGGTGATACGCCAAGGGCAGTTGCCTGATGATCATTCAGGTTCAGCATCTCAAGCGGACCGGCTAGAGCGATCGCAACGACCATCCCGACGGCAATTTTGATAGTTAGCGGGTTCAGAATGTACCAGCCATCCTGAGCAAGATCACCGCTGCCCCATATAAACAGGCTTTTAAGCCATTCATGATGAATGATTGCAAGGGCGGTGGTCACGGCCCCGCAATAAAGCGCAATGATCATACCCGTCAGGATCACAACCAATGGCGAGAAACCGCTACGTCGGGCCAGCGCAAAAACCAACATGCCGACCACCAAAGCACCCAGCAGGGCAATGACATCTTGGCCAACAACAAATGCGCCGGGAACATACAGTGTTACCAGTGTCAGAAACAGTTTTGCCCCACCAGCAAGGCCAAGTGTAGACGGTGCCGCCAACGGATTTTTGAGTGTGTGCTGAAACAGGGCACCGGCCGTCGCCAAGCCTGCACCCGCGACAAGTGAGATCAAAAACCTTGGCACCCAGCCATGGGTCAGGAGCAACGCTTGTGTGCCCGACGCAGATGCAAGATCGAAAATTATTGCAGGGTTTAGGCTTCCCGTTTCGATATACAGTGACAGGGCGCTTAGCAGCAAAGCTGTAATGAAAACCGTTATCGGGATGGGGCCCAGATATACAGGGCGGTTACGCAACATTGTTGTCATGATGCCACCTCGGCATTCTCCGGCGTGACTTGGGTAAGCGAATTTGCCAGCAAGTCGGCAAAACGACCCGCAGCAAACAGGCCACCAAATGTTGCAATCGGGGGCATCTTGATCAGCCCGTAGCGTTTGATCGGTGGAAGTTCGGAAAGAATGGGGCTGTAATCAATTGCCCGTTCGACATTGTCAGGCACCGGTTCGATGGCAATCATCGCGACATCGGAATATTGCGCGATCTGATCAATCGACACGGTTGCAAACCCCCAATGGTTGGTCGGGCCAGTCCAGATGTTCTGAATGGGGAGTTGATCAATAACATCCTGCATCAGGCTGTTTTGGCCAAACACACGCATGTGCCGCGGTGACAGCATGCTTGTGATCAACACCGAACGGGCTTTGGGAGTTGCAAGTTGTCGGGCAGCATGTTCAATCCGCGCGGTCGTTTGCGCAACCAACCCGTCGGCGGCGTTCGGATGACCGGTGACGTCCCCAATTTTGCGTGCCGCGGTAATTGCATTCAAAAACGGGGTTTTGCTGCTGCTGTAAATGTCGATCTTCTCAATCGGTGCCAGATCGCGCAGGCTGGCATATTGATTTGCATAGAAGCTGCTGGTCAGTATCAGATCAGGTTTAAGCTGTGCCAAACGTTCAAGGCTTGGCTGAAAGCGTGCGCCAAGGTTAATCACACTATCTGGAACTGCAGGTTCCTGTACCCACGCCCGATAACCGGGAATATCGGCCATTGCCAACGGGACAATCCGCATCGCCAGTGCCGTTTCGCTGATTGCGCCATCTGCGATCACGATGCGTTTGGGGACTGCCGCCGATGTGGTTTCTGCCATCAGGCCGGACAAAGCGTAGCCGCACCCTGATATAATTGATGCTTGCGTAGCAAGGCGCAGAAATGATCGGCGTGAATATAAAGGGGCCGGTTTATGCATTGAAAGTCGCCCCATCACACATTGGCCAAGGCAACAGGATGCCCATTGGTTGGATGGGGCTGGACAATCATGTCGATACCAAAAATATTGCGCAGCATGTCGGGTTGCATGATGGTTTGCGGCGAGGCATCCGCAACCAGACGGCCGCTTTTCAAGGCAACGATTTGATCGGCAAAGCGCGCGGCGAGATTGATGTCATGCAAAACAGCAATGATGCACAGGCCATCTTGCTTGCTGAGTTCTTCAAGTAGAAGCAGGATTTCATATTGATGCGCAAGGTCGAGTGCTGAAATTGGCTCGTCGAGAAGCAGGCAAGGTGCCTGCTGGGCCAGTGTGACCGCAATCCATGCACGTTGGCGTTCTCCACCAGAAAGGGTGCGGACAGCACGTTGACGTAATGGGCCGAGGCCGGTCAGAAATATGGCCCGTTCAATCGCATCCCGGTCGTCCTCCTGTAACCGTCCAAAAGGTCCATGCCATGGATAACGCCCCAATGCGACCAGTTCCTCGACGGTATAATCGGCACCATCACCAGGGTCCTGTGCGAGATAAGCGACGTTCTTTGCAAACTCGCGCGTTCCAAAATGAGTGATGTCTTCGTTGTCCAGGGTAATGATCCCGCCCGATGGCTTGTTCAACCCGGCCAGCATTTTGAGCGCGGTGGATTTGCCTGACCCATTATGGCCGACAATTGCCGTCAGGCTACCTGCGCGAAAGGAGACGGAAACTTCATCAAGAAGTTTGATGCCCTCAGCTGTTTGAAAGCAGGCTTCTTGCATCTTAAGTACGGCGGGAGAATCAGGTAAACCCATGGCGATAAAACAATCTCTTGAAAACGCAGAAAACTCGCGTCGGACGCGGATTGCGGGAAACAGTTCCGGGGTGCCGTATTGCGCCCCGGATTGTTTGGTTACCAGTCGTATTTCAGTGTTGCAGCAATGGTCTGCCCTTCGACCTGATAGCAATATCCATTGTTGCAGATGCCAGCATCGTTATCGGCAAGATTGGTGCCGTTAATGGCAAGGCTCAGGCCTTCAAGTTTGTTGCTGACCGCGCCGAAATCATACCGAATTGCAGCATCAAACAACGAGTAGGACTTGTTCTTGCTGGTGTTGGTATAGTTGGCATAACTTGAGTCGGTGTAACGAACGCCAAGGCCAAGCCCCCAACCATTGAGCGGACCTTCATGGAAGGTATAGTCAGCCCATGTGGATGCGGTTTTCTCCGGGGTCACGAGTGGTGTGTTGCCGCGATAAGACCCTTTGACGATCTTGGCATTGTTATAAGCAAAGTTGGCAACAAGGCTCAGGTTTTCAGTGATATTGGCCGTGCCTTCAACCTCAAGACCGCGGGTTTCAAGTTTACCAATGGAATCGTAATATGAACCGAGAGAGGCGCTATAACCAGCATACCGTGCAACGTTGTCTTCGGTCAGTCGATAAGCCGATACAGTCACAAAGCCATCGAGCCCAACCGGTTCGTACTTGACGCCAGCTTCATACTGCTCGCCTTCCGTCGGGGTCAGCATCTTGCCTTCTGCGTCCTGACTGGTACTTGGCAGGAAAGAAGTACCCCAACTGACATAGGGCGAAACACCGTTATCAAACGCATAAAGCGCACTGGCATTAAAGGTGGTGGCTGTATTGTAGTCCGATGAACCGGTGTTGGTCAGGCGACTGATGCGTTTGCGTTCAGCATAATCAAAACGAACACCGCCATTCAAACGCCAGTTTCCAAGTTCAATCTGGTCTTGAACATAGATGCCTGACTGATTGTATGTAACATCGTCTAATGTTGTGTAGGCAGGCGTTGACCCGGAAATCGATCTGTATGGATCATTGAGATAGAAGGTGTAGTCGCTTAATATCCCACTTGAGCCAAACCGGTAGTCCGATTTGGAATACATCAGATCAAGTCCGGTCAGGACTTCGTGCTTAGCCGTACCTGTATCAAATATCGTGATGACCTGATTATCGACCTGAGCACTCCAGAGTGTTTCCTGAACTGCTTGCGCGGTACGGCTATATTCTGTGTCTGCAGCATTCCAGCCACCACCCGTCACGCCTCCCGTGAGATAACGTGCTTCAAGGTCGAAATAACCAAATCTTGCTTTCTGTGCCAAGGTCACGGGTACGTTGTTCAGATCGTGGGTCAGATCATATCCAACCTGAAACTGATCCTGCTTTTGATAGTCGTAGTCCGCATCACTGGTCCGATAGTCAAGAATATTTCCATCGAGGTTTAACAGTGTCGCAGAGGCGTCCGTCTCATCATGTTGGAAGAGGGTATAAACAGTCAGGTCCGTATTTGCATTCGGCTGCCAACGGATGGTTGGAGCAAACATCTGACGGTCATCCTGAATGTCATTGCTTGTCTCGCCGTACCGCGCCATGCTGACAAAGCGCGATGCCCATTCGCCATTTTCGCTTAGACCCAGATTGTAATCAAAACCGCCTTCATAAGATTCCGTGTCGGTGAAGCGCCCATAGACGTTGTTTTTGGCATCCTGGTGCGGGCGTTTGGTCACACTGTTGAGCAAACCACCTGGTGTTGTTTGTCCATATAATGCGGCCGTCGGTCCCTTGACGATTTCAAGTTGCTCAAGACTGTAAGGTTCGGTCCTGAAGGTCGCGTAGACACCCGTCATCTGACGTAGGCCATCACGGTAATCTCCATAGATATGAACCGGATAGCCGCGAACATAAACCTGATCAAAACGTGGGTCATACCCGTAATTGTTGGTTGTAACGCCAGCCGTGTAAGCGACAGCATCCTCAATGCTGGCAACAGCACGATCTTCGATTTCCTGACCGGACACGACCGAAATGCTTTTGGCCGTTTCGACCAATGGTGTGCTGGTCTTCGTCCCTGAACTGCTCCGCGTTGCGACATAGCCATGGGCAAGGTCGTCAGAGTTTTGTGCATTAGCCTCAACATAAACCGGATCAATCACAGTTGCCCCATCGGCATCCGAGGTTTCCAGCCGTGTAAGGGAAACTGTGTTCTCGCCTGTGAAGCGGTAGGTTATGCCACTGCCTGATAGCAAAATTTTGAGGGCATCTGCCGGGGCATATGTCCCCGTCAATTCCGAGCTTTGCAGACCTGCAACACGATCAATATCATAGAAAAGTTGTAGGTCTGTCTGATCGGCAAAGGTCAAAAGGGCCTGATTAAGGTCCTGCGGAGGAATGGAAAACTCGCGAGTTTCCGTGCTGCTGACCGACGTGTTTTCCTGTTGTGCCTGTGCATTGGTTACGACCCCCGTAACAACCAGACCCGCGGCAAGTGCGGCCAAGCTGACATTGCGCGCCAGACGATGCCCAATTCCGTTTATCATCCCGGCTTCGCCGGTTCTTGTTACCTGCACCATGCAGACCCCCATTCTCAGTTTTTTGCTAATAACGCAAATGATTTGCATTTGCTTCATCAAGAGAGACGGGATTTGCATTCAGATTCAGTAAGATAAATTTCGGTTTTTTTATTTTTGTGTCCGCTGGGGCTTAAAAGGCAAAAAAGGCGCTCTTTTTAAGGTATGCGCGATATTGTGATTAATAGAGAATTGTCAGCAACGGTGTGATCGATACGTTGTGTACGTCAAGCTCTGTCGCGATCAGATTCAAACCGGTTTGTGGAGTGCTCATATCAAAGACACCACTCACCCGCTTTCGGGCAGCGGTTTCATTTGCGATCACGATTGTTCCGCGTTGGTAACGGGAAAATTCGGCTACTACTTGACGCAGAGTAACCCGGTCAAAAATGAGTTTCCCTTTTTGCCAACTCAGAATCCGACTTGGGTTGACGGGCAATATCTCGCCAACCGCATCACGGTCATACCGGACGGCTTCGTTAGTTGAGACAACAGCTGTGTTGTTTAGTGACGTGCTTTGTGGAAGATGGACTTCTACTTGATGCTCAAGAACAGCGACTGTTGCATAATCGGTAAAACTGTCGATGACAAAGCGTGTCCCCAGCGCACTGATGACACCGTTCTCTGTTGAGACTTCAAATCGTCGATCGTTTGACTGATCTTTCGGAACAGCCTGAAAATCTGCCAATCCGGACAGCAGGTCGATATGACGAAGCTGGTCTGTAAAGGTAACGGCTATTGCACTGTCCGGGCCAAGGGTGACGATACTGCCATCTTCAAGGGTAATTGTACGAACCTCGCCAACCGATGTGTGATAGTCCGCCGCCAACAGATACATCGGATCGCCGACCATTACTCTGGTGGAGACAATCGCAAGTAAAAGGGAAGCAGTAAGGGCGGCATATCCCCAAGTCCGTTTGCGCAATCGCGGGTGTGGGTTCTTTTGCAAACGAGCCTTCTTAAACGCGACGATGTTTGATGCTGAGGCATCTTTGTTTGTTGAACAGCCCGTTTCGCGGGGATCAGAAAGAACAGCTGCATCCATAATGGCAAGGGCGTTGTTGGCCTCAGCAAAGGCTTGTTGATGGGTAGGGTCCTGATCAAGCCAGACGTTAAGCTCGGCGTGGTCTTCCGCGCTCAGATCATCATCAATCACGCGCGCAACCCACTGGGCGGCGGTCAGGTCAATGTTTTCCTGCGTTTCATGCATCTTCACGTTACCAACCCGCATGTGCCGATGGATTGCAAAAGTCGTCCTTATTTGTAAGACGGACAAACTGCAAGAAATGCGTAAAGATTATACGCAATTTCATGGCTGATTTTCCCGCATACGCCGCATGACATGTGCAATGGCACGAGCGACATGTTTTTGCACGGAACTGTCAGAAATGTCGAGTTTTTCGGCCGCCTCCCGATATGTCAGGCCGTCAACACGCACCAGTGTGAAAATCTCACGCGTTTTTTCAGGTAACTCCCCAAGTGCACGGCATACATAGTCAAGTTCCGACTGCCCACCGACGATCTGCTCAGGGGATGGGGTGTTGTTGGGAATGAATTCCAGCCTGCTGTCATCAGCACCTGAAACCGGATTGCGTTTTTGTGCGCGGACATGATCTATCGCAAGGTTATGCGCAACGCGATAAAGATAGGAACGGGCATGTACGACATCATTGTCCTTGTCAGGGCTTACATGCTCAGACACACGTAAAAATGTCTCCTGCGTCAAATCCATCGCAGTATCCGCATCGCGCAACAGGCGCGTCAGATAAATCTGCAGCTCGCGTTGGTGAGACAGGAACAGTTTTTTGATGTTGGTAATTGCCAAGACACAGGCCTGACTTTCATGATCGGATACCTACGGAGTTATCAAAAATAATACTCATTCGCAATTAATTAATTGCGTACAAGGCGATGAGGTACCCCAGCACTAATGTCGTAAAACCCATCACTTAACTGTATCTCACCCTTATCACGACATGTCATAAACTCTGGAGTTCAAACATTTTCATCATTGGACTTTTGTCGCGCCCAACCCGAAACCTCAAGAAGCCTAACACTTGGACTCTTGTCGCTCCCTGCCCGCCTCAATGCCCTGAAAAATTGGTCAATGCTCTTCTTGGAGATCATCTCACAAGATCAAGAGCCTATTTTGACATCGAGAAATGCTGGCAACGCGCCCACGCCCCAAACCAGATAATCAACCTTAAGTGTTGATTTTTACAGAAATAAAGACCAGAGAAATAGGGCTATCGAGCCATCTTTGAGAAAGCGTTCCGAAACACGTTTACGGAACGATCCGCTTTGAAAATCCGGAATGAGATTTTTTGGCGCGATTATCAAATCGCTGAAAGCAAGGGAAAGTGTGATGGTGCCCCCGGGGAGACCGGCGATTTGCCATTGATTTTTATAAGTCATCATAACACGCAAAACCTTCTCAATTCCCGAGTGATACACAACAGGTGGTACACGGGAGGTTTTTAATGCGTGCTTTGACCTACCTTCAAAGACATCCCCAAACCGGCGTCTATCGCGTGCGTCGTCGCATTCCAAAATCACTTCAATCGTTATTTGACGGTCGTTGCGAATTCATCAAAAGTCTCGAAACACGAAACATCGGGCAGGCACGAAGCCGGGCTTTACCAATCATCACGGAAATTCAGCAACGCTTCGACAAAGCGGTGAACGCTAACCAAGCGTCTGATATTGATGGTCTCGACACACACTGTGTTACCGACGATTCAGTTCAATCATCTGTTCAATCGGAAAACCGTCAAACATCAGACCATCAATAACTTCTGACAGATACTCTAAACGACGCTTCCGCTCTCCATACCATCCTCCAACATTTGTCGGCCTATGTCCCGTAAGTTCATCATGAATTTCATCTGGAACATTCGCGAACCGACATGCGGTTTTGAATGTGTGTCGGAAACTATGAAAAACCAATTCGCGGTCATCTAAGCCAATCGCAGTTAGATAGCGACCAAACCACTTGCTGTACTCATGCGATAGCTTTCGCGGTGTTTCATATCGGCTTTCAAACACATGTCCGGTCCGAGTAGACTTGGCGTAACCTAAAAAACCTAATGATATTAAATCTTTGTGGATAGGAACGGAACGTTCTGAATGCTTTGTCTTCAGACTCTTCTTGTTCTTGTTTTTCGCTGAAATCTTGGTGATGTTCAGAAACCAGACACCATTTTCCTGCTTAACATCTGACGCTTCGAGTTGAGCAAGCTCCCCCAACCGTGCGCCCGTATACAAGGCCAAAAGAGGCAGCCAGTACCGATGGTCGAAAATGCGATAATTCCCGATCTCCGAAGCATGTTTATCATCTGAACAGCCTATGAATAACGGCGACAAGAATAGCTTTTTCAAGTGGTGTTCTTGAAAATCTGAACGCTCGATTTTCAACGAAGTTTTGCTGCGACCAACAAGCAAACCAGATCGTGGATTCTCATCGCACCACCCCTCACTCACCGCTAAGCGAAAACCTTGAGACACAAAGCCTAAAAGCTTCTCGACAGTCACAGGGCTGATTGTTCGCAACCAATCGTGTTGGGCTATTTCACGCAAACTCATATTACGTAACCTGACAACAGATCCACCAACGGGATACCGCAGCAGCACATCACGAAGCTCCCGTACATGCCCTCGTGTCACAGCACGAAGAGGTAAATCCCCATGTAGTTTAATCAACAAATCAAATGATCGTCGCACATCAGGGACCGTTTTTGGTTTGTATTCACGTGCTTTCAAAAGCGCGTCACGCAACTCTGATAAAGTCTTTTCATCAGAAGACTTTCCCTGCTTCTTCGCCGACGACTGACTATTGAAAGCAATTACATTCACATCATCGGAACAATCATCTTTTCCACCGCCGACATCTAGATCCGATTGAACAGATGATTGAACTGAATCGTCGGTAACACAGTGTGTGTCGAGACCATCAATATCAGACGCTTGGTTAGCGTTCACCGCTTTGTCGAAGCGTTGCTGAATTTCCGTGATGATTGGTAAAGCCCGGCTTCGTGCCTGCCCGATGTTTCGTGTTTCGAGACTTTTGATGAATTCGCAACGACCGTCAAATAACGATTGAAGTGATTTTGGAATGCGACGACGCACGCGATAGACGCCGGTTTGGGGATGTCTTTGAAGGTAGGTCAAAGCACGCATTAAAAACCTCCCGTGTACCACCTGTTGTGTATCACTCGGGAATTGAGAAGGTTTTGCGTGTTATGATGACTTATAAAAATCAACGACTTATCGTTAATTTTACAGGTCGATGGTGCCCCCGGGGAGAATCGAACTCCCACTCTCAAAGAGAAACAGATTTTGAGTCTGCCGCGTCTACCAATTCCGCCACAGGGGCAGGCTATATGGGTGCGTGCTGCACCCCCATCAACGGGCGGGATAATAGCTGTAATTTTCGTGGGGTCAATGGGGGTTTATGCAAAAATGCAAGGATCCGGCCCACAATGAACTGCAGCGTTGCGATTAGGGGCAAAATACGCTTTGATCGGCGCGTCTTGGCGGGTAAAAACCCGGCACATGTCAAATTTCGATCAACTCATAAAATAACACCTAGATTAGAAGGCGCACCCGCCGTGCTTCGCAGCCTGTATGACTGGACCATGAATCTTGCGGCCCACCGCCACGCGGGGTTGGCATTATTTTTCATTGCTGCGATTGAAAGCTCGGTCTTTCCGATTCCACCCGATATTCTTCTGATCCCCATGATTATTGCCGCCCCGACCAAGGCATGGCGCTATGCGCTGATCTGTCTTGTCGGGTCAGTTCTTGGCGGGATGGTTGGCTATGGCATAGGCTACTTCCTGTTTGAAGCCTTAGGACAACCCGTTCTTCAGCTTTATGGTTATGCCGCGAAGTTTGATCAGTTCCGAGATTATTATAATGAATGGGGTGCCTGGGCGGTATTTATCGCCGGTGTGACACCGTTCCCCTATAAAGTCATCACGATCCTGTCGGGGGTTACGGCCCTTAATCCTGTTGTCTTTACCGTTGCCTCGATCTTTGCGCGTGGATTACGGTTCTTTGTCATTGCCGCCCTGATTTGGAAGTTCGGTCCGGCCATTCGCGATTTTATCGAACGGCGATTGGGCCTCCTTTTCACCATATTTGTTGTGGTTCTTATTGGTGGCTTTGCCGCGATCAAACTTGTGCCCCATGGTTAAGGCGCTCCCCGCCCCAAACAGCATCCACGCAATACGGACCTCTTGATAATGAAACAGCACCGCATCCGTACAATTTCAGCCTTTCCACCGGTCGCACTTTTTCTGGTATCGGTTGGCAGCCTTGGCTTTGCCTTTTACGCGCAATATGTCCAAAAGCTTCTGCCGTGCGTTTTGTGCCTGTATCAGCGCATGCCATTTTATGGTGTCGCGGGGCTTTCCGTTGTTGCGTTATTGCTGCTGCGCTTTCCGGCTGCCGCGCGGTTTGTTGTTTATCTGTGTGGCATTACGTTTGCGGTCGGCACCGCAATTGCGTTTTATCACGTCGGCGTACAAGAACTTTGGTGGCAGGGACCAGCAATGTGCGGCGGCGTTGAAAGTGGCGCCAGCTCAGTTGCCGACCTTAAGGCGCAACTCATGGCGCAGCCGATTATCCGCTGTGACAAGATCGACTGGAAACTGTTTGGTATCACCATGCCAACGGTCAATTTGTTCTTTTCTGCGGCATTGACGGTCTTTTGCCTGATCGCACCATCACGCTGGATGAAGAAATAAACCACCCAAAATCACACCTTTGATGTGATAGCGGTTTACGCACAGTCGAAACCCGCCTGACACCTCAGGCGGGTTTTTTACGGCTCCACACACCTAAAAAGAGAACAATCCCTCGCAAAATGAACAAATACTCGATTGATAATGCGAATTGTTATTGTTTGCAGGATATTCCCGGTTATATTCAGTCAGCGATTCTTGGCGATTTCGCATGAGATTTTTTTTACACCACACGGACCAGCTTGAATTGACCGACATGACATTCCATCCACACATGACCAGCCAGATCGAAGGTATTTCCCTTCGTGATGATCTGCGTTTCCGTCGCTGGAATGCCGCCATCACCGATCTATGGCATGTGGAATGTGAACAGGAAGCTGGCGGGACATACGTTTCGCACGCCCCGCGTCTGGTTGCCTTTCTTGACTGTGTTGGCGACGCCCGCGTTCAGGTCAAGGCTGCGGGTGATGAACTTCGTCAGGATCAGCATGGGCAGGGATGCCTGTCCTATATTCCAGCGGGCATGGAAGTTTCTTCTGAAATTCTCGGCAAATGCCGGCTGCGTCATCTTGATATCCATCTTGATGTCGACGCGATTGAAACCTGTCTTGGCACAACGGTTGATCGTACCGCACTGGAAACCCCGCGCATCGGGTTTTGCGACCCGCGTATCAATGCATTAGTCCGGCTGATTGCCGATGATCTTGAAAACGGCATGTCCGGGCCGCAGATTTACGGCGACGGGCTTGTAACCGCCCTGACCGCTGCCTTGCTTGAACCGCGCAAGCCCGAGACCTTACCGCGCAAACGCGGCAAACTTGCCCCGCATCACTTGCGCAAATCGGTTGCCTATATTGAACAAAATTGCGGTCGCACCATCCGTCTGGATGAACTTGCCCAGCTGACCGGGCTTTCCCAGTCCTATTTTTGCTCGGCATTTCGCGCCTCAACCGGCATGCCACCACAGCAATGGCAGATGAAGGCACGGGTCGAACGTGCCATGGACCTTCTAAGCCAGAGCAGCACATCGCTTGCTAATGTTGCCGCCAGCGTCGGCTTTGCTGACCAAGCCCACCTCACCCGTGTTTTCCGCCGAATCGTCGGAACCACCCCCGGTGCATGGCGCAAAGAAACCGCCGCCTGAAATTAAACCAAAATTCGTTCAATACACCCAAATCCAGTTCAATATTCACACCCTTCTGACGTGATACCGAAAGGCCATCATGGAAGATGACCCGCAGGTTCCCGCCAAGCTGGTCGTCGTAAAAGACAACCGACACAGGGAATTGCCAAATGCGTTTTACACGACAGAAACTGTCTTCGACCCTAATGCTCGGCACTGCAGTCGCGCTTACTTTTGCCGCCCCGAATTATGCACTCGCGCAGTCCGCAGATGAGGCGACGGCAAGCGAAGGCGAAACCACCGAAGCACTCATCATTGAAGGCGAAGCCGTGCTCGAGGCCGGTGATCCAACCCCGCCGGTCTATGCCGGTGGACAAGTTGCCACGGGCACCCGACTTGGCGCCTTTGGCAACAAGGACATCATGGATACACCGATTGCTGCAACCGGCTACACCAGCGAGTTGATCAAGAACCAGCAGGCACGTGATATTTCCGATGTCATGGATAACGACCCGTCGGTCGTCAACACCAACGGATTTGGCACCTTTGCAAACCGTTTCACCATTCGTGGCTTTGATCTGACGGCTGATGATGTCTCAATTGACGGACTTTACGGCACGGCGCCGCGCCAGCCCGTTGCGCTTGAAATGTTTGACCGCGTGGAAGTTATCAAAGGGGCATCAGGCTTTTTGAATGGGATGGCACCGTCTTCTGGTGGTTTGGGGGGCAACATCAACCTTGTTCCCAAACGCGCTGGTGATAATCCTGTAACAAGCTTCACCGGCAGCTATGGTGCGACCAGCGAAGTTGGGGGACATTTTGATTTTGGCCGCCGCTTTGGAAACGACGATCAGTTCGGGATTCGCACCAACATCATGCACCGAGCAGGTGAAGCATCCATCGAGAACGAAGATCGTGAGACCTCGCTTGGCTCAATCGCGCTCGATTACAGCGGCGATGATACCCGGGTCACGTTCGATGCGGCTATCAACAAGCTGCGCGTTGAAGAAGGTCGCCCGACCGTTAGAGCAAACAACCTGACCTCAATGCTCGATGCACCGTCCGGTTCGCATAACTTTGCCTCCGCAGGTAGTTATAGCGATATGGAGGACAAGTTCGCTCAGTTGCGCTTCGAGTATGACGCAACTGACAGCACAATGCTGTATACCGCTATTGGTGTGCACAACACTGACGAAGATAGTGACTTTTCATCTGTCACCTTAACCAGCACGGATGGCTCCGGCGATTTTGGCAGATTCGCAACGGTTTATGAGCGCGAAGATGTTAGCGGTGTTGCAGGTATCCGTCAGGAGTTTGAAACGGGGCCGGTGAAGCACAAGATCAATGCCGGAACCACGGCTATGTGGCAGGAAGAGAGGACGAACTGGAATTTCGGCACGGCTGTTGCCGGTAACATCTATAACAGCGGCCCATCCAACATCGAATTTGGCGACCCCGGGAACGCCAATCTCAGCTCACATACAATCCTGACAAGCTATTTCCTCGCCGATACAGTGAGCTTCCTGAATGACAAAGTCCATCTGACCGGCGGAGTCCGTCGTCAGAACGTCAAATCGCGCGGTTACGACAGACTAACCAGCGCGAAGAACTCCAACTATGATTCTTCGGCCAACTCACCGATGGCAGGCATTGTTGGCAATGTCACCGATCAGATTGCGCTTTATGCCAATTATATCGAAGGCTTGGCAGCGGGTCAGACTGTGACGGAAGTAACCGCAACCAACCGGGGCGAAACTCTTGCCCCTTACAAGACCGAACAGGTGGAAATTGGTGCAAAGTTCGACTTCGGCACCTTTGGCGGTGGTGTCGCCCTGTTCCAGGCGGAAAAGCCGTCGGCCTTCCTGAATTCTAGCGACGTCTATACCACTGACGGGGAACAGCGAAATCGTGGTCTTGAGCTAACTGCCTTTGGCGAACCGGTTCTTGGTACGCGCATACTGGGTGGTATCACCTTTATCGACGCTGAACTGACCAAAACCGAGGACGGCACCAATAACGGCAATACGGCACCTGGTGTTCCGGAGTATCAAGCAACCCTTGGTGCAGAATATGACCTACCCTTCCTTGATGGTGCAACGGTGGGTGGTCGTCTGATCCATACCGCCTCGCAATACGTCAATTCCGGCAACACGGTGGAAATCCCGTCCTGGACGCGGTTTGATATGAGCGCACGCTATGTGACCGAACTTTATGACTACCCGGTTACGTTCCGAGCCAATATCGAAAACCTGACTGATAATGACTATTGGGAAACCGCCAGTACGGAAACCTCTTATATGACCGTGGGCAAGCCACTTACCGCGACTTTCTCGCTGACGGCGGATTTCTAATCAGTTGAAGTTTTCGAACCGAGAAGACTAAAAAGCAAAAAGCCGACGGAACTCTCCGTCGGCTTTTTGCTTGTGTTGGCAATGCGATCAAAAATCGTATTCCAGTTCGGTATCCCAGTATAAAAAATCCCGCCAACTTTCATGAAGATAGTTTGGCGGGAAACGGCGTCCTGTATGCTGGAGTTCGTGCATCGTGGGCTGTCCCGGCGTCCTGCGCAATCGCAGGCCTGCCTCGCGCACCGATCGACTGCCTTTAAACAGGTTACATGTCGAACAGGCCGTGACGATGTTTTCCCAGTTTGTGCGCCCCCCACGTGACCGCGGGATGACGTGATCAAATGTCAGCTCATTGGTCGGCAGACGATCATTACAGTACTGACAGGAAAACTGATCACGTAAGAACACGTTAAACCGTGTGAAGGCCGGACTGCTTTTAAGCGGAACATATTCCTTGAGCGAGATAACGCTGGGAAGCTTCATTGTGAAGGACGGCGAATGAACTTCGCGATCATATTCCGAGAGAACATTAACGCGATCAAGAAAGACCGCCTTGAGCGTATCCTGCCAGGACCATAGAGACAGCGGGAAGTAACTCAACGGCCGGAAATCGGCGTTAAGAACAAGTGCAGGACACACATTGGGCGATAAATGCATACCATTCGCTCCACCGTGTTTACCGAGTCGCTTCCTTTATTTAGCAGGTTCGGAAATCTTGGAAGATGAAGATATCGTGACGTTCCACAACCTAGCGCGACGCGGCCACATAAACCACTGATAGAGCAAAGTATAAACCAATTTTACAAAAGCGCAAAGACCGTGTTCCGCCGAGTCGCGTTTACGTGCTCGCACACCGGCTCAAGCCCAGAAAAGCCGGGCGACAGCACGCATATCGCAGCCACAAAAAAAGCCGCCCATCCATGATGGTGCGGCAATTCATGCGGCTTAAACCCAAGCCAGATATATTCAGAAAAAACGAAGGGCCCGCCAGAAGCGAGCCCTCGTAAAATCTATGCGTAAAGCAGAAGCCTGATTAGGCAGCTTTTGCTTCAACAGCTTTGGCAACCTGGCGTTTGATTTTCACCAAATCAGCCGGAAGCTTTGCATTTGCAGTGCTGAGCAAAAACGCATCCAGACCACCACGTTTTTCGATGGTGCGGACAGCATTGGTGGTCAGACGCATACGCACCGAACGACCGAGCGACTCGCTAAGCAGCGAAGTCGGCTGCAGGTTCGGGAGGAAACGACGTTTGGTACGATTGTGGGCGTGGCTCACATTCATGCCGACCAAAACGCCTTTGCCGGATACCGGGCAGCGACGTGCCATGACCTGATCTCCTGGTCTATAAATTCGCAAAAGGACGCTTGGCCTGAACACGCAGGCCCGCGCTTGGAGCCGGGTTATTACCGCCTCTGACCAATGCCGTCAAGCCTTCATCAACGCAATTACGCGACAAAAACGCCGATCTGGTGTGTTTTGCCACCAATTTTGGGTATGGGCCGTATTTTCCCCAACTCAACCGCAAGGAATCAGCCTCTTTTCAAACCAGCGCGACAATATCACAGCCATGTTTTTAGGGGAAATCGACCGAATTGGATGCCCGCACATGCCGATTCTCGCGCCCGAAAGCATATATATAAAGTCGGACATCGCAGGTCGCCGGGGCCCGACTGGAAATTGACACGGATCAAAGTAACGACGCGTATGTGCTGATAGCTTTATCCTCACAGAATTCAAGATTATCTTTCAAAGCAAGGTGCGAAATGAAAACAGATAGCAATGTGTCCCTTCCCCTTTTGGGAATTCTGCTGGTCGCGGTTATCGGGCTGGTGTTGTATCTGGTTGGCTTTGTTCTGGCCCATTTCGGCATACCGATCGCATCGGCTTGGATTTATGTCGCACTGGCACTCGTGCCCGTTGTCTTCGTCGTCCTGTTTGATTTCAGCCGCTAGCACCGCGCACTTAGCGCACGACATAAAAACGGCCTGCCGTGATTTGTGGCAGGCCGTTTTGCGTTGTACAGATGCTTTAGACTGGTGACTTTTTGGTTTGCCAATGCGGATCCACACAGGGACCTTTGCCTGGTCGGGCAAAGAAATACCCCTGATAGGCATCAACCCCCATGCTGGCCAGTTCTGCGCGCTGCTGATCGGTTTCGACACCCTCGGCAATGACGTTAAGACCAAACCGATGCGCGATCAAAATCGCGCCTTCAATCACCACGCGGGCATTTTCATCCATTTTCAGGACAAACGACTTATCGATCTTGACCGCATCCACCCGGATTTGATGCAACCGCGACAAGGAGGAATACCCCGTTCCAAAATCGTCAATGTGAACTTCAATACCCATATCATGAAGAACCGATAAAACATCGGCAATCAGCATGATCTGACGTTGATCAAAAATGGATTCCGTGACTTCAAGAATCAGACGGTTTGCCGGAAGTCCTGTTTCACGCAGGATACCTTCGACCATCCGGGCAAAGTTTGGCACAACGATCTGACGTATGGAGACGTTGACCGCCACCTTGGTTGTCGGTGAAATGTCCTGCCAGCTGTTAAGCGTCGCACAGGCTTCCCGCAACACCCATTCACCGATCCCGACGATCTGGGCCGATTCTTCGGCGATTGGAATAAACTCATCCGGCGTGATGGTCCCAAGCTCAGCACTGTTCCAACGAAGCAGCACCTCATACGAGGTGATGGCGCCGTCCTTCGCCCTGACCACGGGTTGATATGCAAGATAGAACTCCTTTCCCTGCACAGCCCGACGGAGCGCCTGATTGATGCTCAAACGCCGTTCCTGTTCAAGCAGAAGCGTGCTGTCATAGTTATGGACATTGCCGCGGCCTTCGCGCTTGACCTCGGCAGCAGCCAGATCAGCCCAGTGGATCAACTCGGAAATCCCCGGATTATGGCCGGTGGCAAAGGCGACACCGGTGCTAAAACCAACATGCAGGGTATGACCGGAAATATTGATCGGTTGATTGACCGAGTCACGGGTCTTTTTGATGGTTGCCATAACCAGCGAGTGAAGATCATCAATCGGGGCCGCCAGAACCATCAGGAATTCATCCCCGCCCCACCGGCCAACCGCATGCTGTGGCCCGCCAAACTGACGCAACCGCGCACCAACGACGCGAAGCACTTCATCGCCGATTGCGTGGCTTAGCCCGTCATTGATTTGTTTGAAATGATCAAGGTCAATAAACAGAACGGCAAAATCAAGATCCCCTCCCCGGCCACAGACCTCGTCAAACCATTCGACAATTCCGTCACGATTCAAAAGCCCCGTTAACGTATCGTGGACCACCAGATTGCGGAGTTCTTCCGTACGCTGTGCCACACGGGCTTCAAGCTTGGCATTCCAGTCTTCGGTAATGCGGTTCTTGTGCCGTAAATCTTCGACCAGCCCCTCGTTGCGGTGATGGAGGATCAGGGACCGAAACAGAACGACATGGTTGTTACGATGGGTAAACAGCATGACGAACAGGAATATGATCGCTAAAATGGCCAAAATGTAATTGAGCCCCGACATCGCGAACAAAAGAATGGCTGGAGGGAGCAACAAAATGACCAGATATACCCGTCCGACAATGAAAATCGGCGCAAGTATGCCGGTGGCACCACCCGCAAGACCGGAAAAAATAATCAGAGTCAAAAACTGGCTTTCGCTGCGTACATTGGGGATTTGCAGAACCCCAATCACCGCCCACAGCACAACAGCAATCAACACACCGGCGACATATTCTTGATACCAGTGTCTATAATCCCGATCATCAAGTTCAGGCGTTTTCTGACGTACCTTATAGTACCGGAAACCTGACCATAAACGCACAAGACACACGGCCAGAACGGCGGCGAACCAGAGCAAGGTGTTAAGAACAACTTCGCCCTGCACCCAGAACATCACCAAGAGCCCTGCCCCTGCGGCAAGGTTGACCAGAATGTTCGCCCAGCTATTGCGATATGCAAGATCAAGCTGATCCCGGCGCACCTTGCCGATCAGATCTTTATCTGCTTCGTGACCGACATCCGGATCGACAAAGCGCTTTGCGAACCTTTTGACCAAACTGGTGGCTTTTTGATCCATCAGTACTTTTCGCCTCTGCTTCATCGTACGTATCTATGATCCTATACATAGGTACTAAATCAAGCCAGAGCGAATATACAAACAACGCTCGCGTAAAAAGAGCGGAAATAGCGACTTCCCACCAAAAGTCACAAGGTTTTGATTTCATTCACGAAGAAACCCCGAACAGCCCCGCTGTAGCGCAACTGTTCGGGTGTAATTAGGATCTGAACCCAATCAATAATCAGAAGATTTCAAACACTTGGCCGGTCTGAAGTCCTTCAACAGACTTGACATACCCCAGTGCCGCACGGGCGGCTGGCACCGGATCATGCCCACGGAAATAAGGAGCATAACCTTCCATCGCCTCAAGGATCACACCCGGACTGACCGCGTTGATACGCTGGCCCGGCTTCATTTCAATTGCCGCGGCTTTGACAAAGGACTCGATTGCACCATTGACCATTGATGCCGAACTGCCATAGCGGATCGGGTCCCGGGACAAAATACCGGTGGTCAGGGTGAAAGACGCATTGTCGGCAACATAATCCCGCCCAATCAGCACAAGATTGACCTGCCCGAACAGTTTGTCATCAATCCCGATACGGTATTTTTCCTCGTCCATGTCGGCAAAGTCTCCGAAATGGACTTTGCCGGTTGTTGACACCACAGCATCAACCGCACCGACTTTTTCAAACATCGCACGGATCGATGCCGGGTCTTTGAGGTCAACTGTCACATCGCCGCTGTTGCGCGATGCCCGAATAATGTCATGACGTGCGGACAGTTCGGCATCAACGCCTTTACCGATGATCCCCGATGCCCCGATCAATAGTACCTTCATCATCTGTCTCCATATGTGGAATTTCCAATGGATGAAGGATTTCACAAAACAGTTCCGCCGATAATCTGGTAATTTTCAAACATGTTGTTTAATATATTAAACAATGAAAGATTATCTTAGCGAAATGCGCAGCTTTGCTGCGGTGATTGAACAGGGCAGCTTTACCGATGCCGCCCGTGCAATCGGCGTGTCCAAAGGGCTGATCAGCCAGCATGTCAAACGGCTTGAGGATGTGCTGGGTGCACAATTGCTGTTTCGCTCCACCCGCAAACTCGAACTGACCGAAATCGGTGGGACTTTTCTGGCCTATTGTCAGAACATCACCCAAAGTGCCGATGCCGCGTTTGAAGCGGTCGAAGCACTGCGCGGTGAACCGGTTGGCTCCGTGCGCATTACTGTGCCGGTATCGTTTGGCGAGATGTTCTTGCAGGACATTATTGTCGAATTTCAAAAGGTCCATCCGCGCATCCAGATCGAAATGGAACTGGAAAACACGTTCCGGGACTTGCAGGCGTCACACATTGATATCGCCATTCGCGCCGGACTGACCGACGATCCCGATCAGGTTGCCATCCCGCTGGGCCAACTATCCGAACTGGTGTGCGCCAGTCCGGCATATTGGCAACACCACACCAAACCGCAAACACCGGATGATCTTTCCGATCATAATTGTCTGGTCAACTTTCAATATTACAAGGACCGGAAATGGGTGTTCTTTTCACAAAGCGGCCCGCAGTCGATCACCGCACAGGGTAACTTGCGGTTAAACCACTACCCGCTTATCCGAAATGCCACCGTGCAGGGGCTGGGTGTTGCCCGCCTGCCGCGCTATGTCGCGATGCCTGAAATCCACGCCGGGCGGCTTGAAACCGCTCTGGAGGAGTATCGTTCCCCCTTGCGACCGATCTACCTTGTGTATGCTTATCAGGGCAACCTTCCGGTCAAGAACAGGCTGATGATTGATTTCACTCGAAACTGGTTTACTGACCATCCTGACCTTCTGGAAACCAATGGGCCAAACAGCACCTAAAGGCCGTTTTGCTTAAACCTGATCGGTCATCGCGATAATATCTGACGGTTCAAGCCCATCTTCACGCATGGACCGCAGGGTTTTGGATTTATCCCGTTTGGCAAATCGTTTGCCATCCGGCCCGGTCAGAAGGCCATGGTGGTGATATTCCGGCACGTCATAGCCCAGAACTTCTTGCAGCAACCGATGCAGGTGGCTGGCAAAGAACAGGTCCTCACCACGGGTAACAAGGCTAATGCCCTGCACATGGTCATCATGGGTCACCGACAAATGATAGCTGGTCGGAGTCTCTTTGCGGGCGAGGACAACATCGCCGAAAATTTCCGGTGTAGCAATCTGACGCCCCGCCGCACGGTCAAACCAGACAAGTTCGCGACCAACCCGGCCAACTGTGGCCGTCATATCCAAACGCAGGGCATAACTTTCACCTGCGGCGATACGGTCACGACGTTCTTTGGCCGAACAGGCACGACAGGTCCCCGGATAGAGCGCTCCATCCGGTCCATGCGGTGCATTGCCAATCTGGGCGACTTCCGCCTGAATGTCTTTACGCGTGCAAAAACACGGATACAGCAGTCCCATATCCGTCAGGCGATCAAGAACGTTTTGATAATCCGAAAAATGATCTGATTGCACACGAACGGGTTTTTCCCATTCAAGCCCCAGCCACGCGAGGTCCTGATAAATCGCATCAAGATATTCTGGCCGGCAACGGGTTCGATCGATGTCTTCAATCCGCAACAGGAACCGGCCATGAGGGCCCGACTGCCTGAATGAAAACAGTACCGATGCCGCATGACCAAGGTGCAAGTAGCCAGTTGGGCTTGGCGCAAATCGGGTAATTGCTGTCATAGCGTCAGCACCGTCCCCCAAGAAGTTTACCAGCGGTCGCGATCACCTGCGGCACGGTCACGCGCCTGCCCGGTATCAGCTGGAACGTGGCGGATTGGGCGTTTGGGCTGGCGCGCACCTTTTTCATCGAACAGATCGGAGAGTTCGCGCAGCATCGCGCCACCCAGTTCCTCGGGATCGTTGATGGTCACGGCACGCTGGTAATAGCGTGTCACATCATGACCAATCCCGATTGCCATCAGTTCGACCGGTGACTTGGTTTCAATCCAGTCGATGACTTCACGTAAATGCCGTTCAAGGTAATTACCCGAATTGACCGACAGGGTCGAATCATCGACCGGGGCACCATCGGAAATCACCATCATGATCCGGCGCTGTTCGGAACGACCCAAAAGACGTTCGTGCGCCCACAGAAGCGCCTCGCCATCGATGTTTTCCTTAAGCAACCCTTCGCGCAGCATCAAGCCAAGGTTCTTGCGCGCACGACGCCACGGCGTATCGGCCGCCTTATAGATGATATGACGCAGATCATTGAGACGCCCCGGCTTTGGCGGCTTGTCCTGTTCGACCCAACGTTCGCGCGACTGCCCACCTTTCCACTGACGGGTGGTGAAGCCCAGAATTTCGACCTTCACCCCGCAGCGCTCCAGCGTACGGGCAAGGATATCAGCCGACAGGGCAGCAATCGTAATCGGACGACCGCGCATCGAACCGGAATTATCAATCAGAAGGGTGACAACCGTATCGCGGAAATCAGTATCCTGTTCCTGCTTGAACGACAGGGATGTGGATGGGGTCGAGACAATCCGGGCCAGCTTGGCGGCATCGAGAATGCCTTCTTCAAGGTCGAAGTCCCAGCCACGGTTTTGCTGCGCCATCAGACGGCGCTGCAACCGGTTGGCCAGACGTGACACCACGTTTTGCAAATTCGCCAGTTGCTTATCAAGCATGGCCCGCAGACGTGACAGTTCAAGCCCTTCGCACAGTTCATCAGCCGTGACGATTTCATCGAACTCACGCGTGAACGGCTCATATCCACGTTCAAGCGGCTCATTGCGACCATCAAACTCGGGCTGTTCGCCCGGTCCGGCAGGCTGTTCTTCCTGCGACATGGCTTCAAGCTGTTGATCGTCGATATCTCCTTCGCCGGCTTCGGCATCTTCGGTGCCAGCGTCCTGCTGATCATCACTGCCATCGGGTTCAGAATCGTCGTTCTGCCCCTGCTGGCCGCCCTGACTTTCCAGATCCTCCTGATCAGGATCGTTTTCGCCACCTTGTTCCTCGTCATCCTCGCTATCCTGATCAGGCGGGGAATCATCGCCAAGGTCATCTTCAAGCGACAAATGATCGAGCAAACGGCGCATGCTGCGCGCAAAAGCGTCCTGATCATCAAGAACATCGCGCAGATCGCCAAGGTCGGCTCCCGCCTTGTCTTCGATATGCGACCGCCACAGATCAATCAGTGGCTGTGCTGATTCAGGGGCTTTTTCGCCCGTGAAGACTTCACGGGCGAGCATGCCGATGGCATCGGCAAACGGTGCATCTTCGCGTGCGGTCAGCCGGTGATATCCTTTGGCGTGACAATCCTGTTCGAAATGTTCATGCAGGTTTTTGCGCACACCGGGAAAATACCGCGACCCAACCGCTTCGCAGCGCGCAGTTTCAAGTGCGTCATACACAGCCTGTGCTTCGGCGGTTTCGGGCATACGCCGGGCATGCAAGGCGGCGTCATGATGGCGCATTTTAAGCGCCCAACCATCTGCAACACCGCGTAAATCAGCAACCTCGCCCTTTGGCAGGGCTTGCTTGGGCATTGGCAGGCGGACGTGTTCACCATATCCGCCAGGCCGACCACCTTTGACAAAGCCGACTTCCAGATCATTACGCCCGGCAAGCGCGCGAAACGTCGCCGCCGTGCCGCGCAAAAACCCGGAAAGAGCCTCATCATTTTTCATTGTCTCACCCGCCTTGGGAACCAACTCACCGATCTGCTTTAATGCCATGGGATCGCTGCTTAACGAACCATCACATTAATGGCTTCTTCGGGCAGTTCTTCGCCAAAGCACCGTTGATAGTATTCAGCCAGGATCGGTCGTTCGACTTCATCGCAACGGTTCAGGAACGTTACGCGGAAGGCATAAGACATATCACCAAAAATCTTGGTGTTCTCCGCCAGGGTGATCACGGTACGCGGGCTCATCACGGTTGAAATATCACCCGCAACAAACCCGTGACGGGTCAGATTGGCAAGGGCAACCATGGCTTCGATTTTCGAACGGCCTTCGGGCGTATCAAAATCTGGCACCTTGGCGGCGATGATGTTGGTTTCATCTTCGACCGACAGATAGTTCAGGGTCGCAACAACCGACCAACGGTCCATCTGCGCCTGGTTGATCTGCTGGGTACCGTGGTAAAGGCCCGTGGTATCACCAAGGCCAACCGTGTTCGAGGTTGCGAACAGGCGGAAATGTGAATGCGGATGGATGACCTTGTTCTGATCAAGCAGGGTCAATTTACCGTCCACTTCCAAAACACGCTGGATGACAAACATCACATCCGGGCGACCCGCATCATATTCATCAAATACCATCGCGACCGGGCGTTTAAGCGCCCACGGCAAAATACCTTCGCGGAATTCGGTAACCTGTTTGCCATCCCGCAGAACAATTGCGTCCTTACCGATCAGGTCAATACGGCTGATATGGCTATCAAGGTTCACGCGTACGCACGGCCAGTTCAAGCGTGCCGCCACCTGTTCGATATGGGTCGATTTACCCGTGCCGTGATACCCTTGGATCATCACACGGCGATTGTGGGCAAAGCCCGCCAAAATCGCCAATGTGGTATCGCGGTCAAACCGATAGGTCGGATCAATCGCTGGCACATGTTCGCTGCCCTGACTAAAGGCAGGGACGTCCATATCGGCATCAATCCCGAACGTATCACGGACGGAAATGGTGGTATCAGGCGTGTCCAGCGGATGTTCGGCTGCTGCACCTGTCGCTTCGTAACCTTGGCTCATAAGTACTCGCGCATTATCTTGGACCGACGCTGGTGGCGCGGTCGTTTCATTAAACTTGCTCATTAATAGCGGCTAAGTCGCGTCACACAAAGGGAAGATGCGCAAAAAATCTCTATTACCGCAAAAGGATTAATCGATAAGCCATCCTACGGGCCGGTTCGACAATCGGATTTAACAAAAATCCACTCAGGATCAAAGTGAAACACGCGATTCAAGATCACGGATATAGCTCATCAAGGACGAATAAGCCGCACTGATCATTTTAAACCGCTCCTCTGCCACTTTATCCCCGCCATTTGCGTCCGGGTGATACTTCTTTGACAGGGCCTTATACTTGGTTTTCAGCTCATCTCGGGTGAACGGCCAGCCAAGATCAAGCGTCGCCATGGCCTGTTGTTGTTCGGACGGCATGCCAAGCGCCCCTGCACGGCGCTGAGCTTCTTCGCTTTTGCGTTTTTGCTCTGCGCGCGCCCGGTCATCGGCCCCGGGACCATGATGGGTTTGATCGCCGTCTTCGTTAAAAAAGCCGAACCCGTCCCGGAATTTGAAATTGAACGGCTTTTTGGACCCGCGAATGTGACCGAACTGCCAAGTGGGGCGCTGCCAGTGCGTATCACGGCGCATGTCACTTTCAATATCTTCGGCCTTCATGCCGGCATAGTAGTTCCAGGATTTGTTGTATTCGCGCACATGCTCGAGGCAGAACTGATAATACTCACTCAGCTTGCGATCTTTGGGCGCACGAAATTCCCCATGACCGTCACAGTCTGGCCAATCGCATTCGGGCAAGACCGGTTCGTCATGGTAAAGTGTTCTGCGCTTGTTGCGGTGTCCTCGGTTCATGTGCGTCTATATGTTCTGGATATCGCTGCTCGCAATATCATACGGTTCGATTAAATGCGATAAAAGGCTTGAAAAACTGCCGTCGCATGACAGAACGTCACCCTACGTTTCGTTTTTTGCAGTGATCTGCAAACATCCAATGGAAATAGAGGCTCTTATCATGCAGGTCGCCAATCAGATCCGTGACATCCTGACCAAAGAATTTACACCGGCCAAACTCGAAATCATCGACGATTCGTCGAAACATGCCGGTCATTCGGGTGCAGACCCGCGCGGCGAGTCCCATTTTTCAGTTCTGGTTGTCTCTGACAAATTTGATGGGGAAAACCGTGTCAGCCGTCAGCGACTTGTTTATAGCGCCCTTGACGAGCTTCTTAAGGACCGGGTCCATGCACTCGCCCTGAAAACCATGACCCCGGCCGAGTACGAAGCAGTAGCGGCACAAAGAAATCCATAAGGCGATTTCCACATTGTGAAATCAACCTAGACGATCCTCCCGTTTAAGCGCATTGCTTTAAGAACAAGCCACGCCTGCAACCATTGCAGGCGTGGCACAGATACCGGTCAATGGTATCTGGTTTAAACGGGAGGACTATGTAATGAACAAGCGCCTTATCGGGGCGACCATTGCCCTTGTCTTATCCGGTACCGCACATGCGCAAGCACCTGCGCCGGACAATCTCGAAAAGCTCTCAAACTTCCAATCAACCGGAACGACAGAATTCACCGTCATTGAACAGGGTGGCGACTATGCCGCCGGGATCAAAAAGACCCTTGAAGGCATCACATTGCCGCCCGGGTTCAAGATTGGTCTCTATGCCATTGTTCCCGACGCCCGCCATATTGCCGTTGGACCACAAGGGGTTGTTGTCTTTGTTGGTACCCGCAAAGACAAGGTCTGGTCGGTTACCGACCGCAACAAGGACCGCGTTGCTGACGAGGTGAAGGATTTTGCCCCATCACTTCGTTTTGCCATCCCGAACGGTCCATGTTTCTCACCTGACGGCATGCTGTATATCGCCGAGCAGAACCGCGTCCTGACGTTCCCGGCTGCGGAATTTTTCTATGAAAGCCCGGACGTCGCAGCATTCAATGTCGTCAAACAAGGCGATCTCATCCCGCCAGCAGAAGAAAGCTACAATCACACCGCACGTGTTTGCAAAATCGGTCCGGACGGGAAACTTTATATCTCGCTCGGTCAGCCGTTTAACGTGTCTCCACCTGAAAAACTTGATCTGTATCGCGACCACGGGATCGGCGGCATCATCCGCATCAATACCGATGGTACCGAGCGTGAAGTGTATACTTACGGGGTGCGCAATTCCGTCGGTCATGATTTTCACCCGCAAACCGGCGAATTGTGGTGGACCGATAATCAGGTCGATGGCATGGGCGATGAAATTCCGCCCGGCGAAATCAACCATCAAACTGCCGCTGGCCAGCACTTTGGCCATCCATGGTATGGCGGCGGCGATGTCCGTACCAATGAATATGCCGGACAGGACGTCCCCTATGACGTCGTGATGCCCGCGGTCGAAACCGTTGCCCATGCCGCCGACCTTGGCATGAGCTTCTATACGGGCAAGATGTTTCCGGCCAAATACAAGAACGCCATATTCTCGGCGCAGCACGGGTCATGGAACCGCACGACACCGGTCGGTGCGCGTGTGATGGTGACCTTTATTGATGCCGAAGGAAACGCCAGCATCGAACCCTTTGCCGAAGGCTGGATTGACGAGAATGACGAATATCTCGGCCGTCCGGTAGATGTCGCCCAACTGCGTGATGGTTCGATCATTGTTTCAGATGATCTTGCCGGTGCACTGTATCGCATCTGGTATGAGGGTAATTGATGCGTATTCTAATGATCGCACTCCTCGGCGGGCTTTTGCCCGTCGGGGTTCTGTTCGCCCAGAACACCGACGTCCCCGCCTCTGACTCCACCGCCAACCAAATCACCGGTGACTTGAAAGATGGCCGGAAGGTTGCGGGCATGTGCCGAACCTGTCACGGGCTGGATGGCAAGGCCCGCATTCCGATTGCACCACATATTGGCGGGGAAACCGTTGACTATCTGATGGCGCAATTGCACGCGTTCAAAAGCGGCGAACGCGAACATGAAATGATGACTGTGGTTGCGCGCGGATTATCCGACGACCAAATCAGGGATGTCGCAACATGGTTCAATCATTTTGACGTTGTGACCACCTTACCTGCAGGCAAGACAGAAGACGACGCACCGGAGCTATGTGTCGGCTGTCATGGCGTAAACGGTATTTCGGATTTGCCCGATGCCCCCAATTTGGCCGGGGAAACCAACATTTACATCGAAACCCAGATCAAGGCATACCGGACAGGTAAGCGCACACATGACATCATGACCCCGATTGCCAAAGATCTGACAGACGCCGAAATGCAGCAGGCATCGGACTGGTATAGCCAGATCGACATCAAGATCACTGATCCTTCGGGGAAATAAATCACCGCCAACAGGGTAGACCGGGAAGTTTAGCTTTCGGGGCGCAATGCGGCGGACACATCCAAACCAACGGTGAGCGCCGCCATGGCGTTGCCGGTATCTGGATCAATTACAGGAACGGTAATCTGCGACAGGAAAGAACGGGTCGAGCCATCAAAAAGGATGTCATCGATCTGGGCATGACCGCGATTTAGGTTGTCGGTCATTTGGAATTTCGTCTCGTCTGACTGATCAAAGTCCGACGTCACTCGGTTCATGCCGATCACTTCGCCACGAAGATTGAAAACAAAGGCTTCCGCGACGTGACCACCCGATGCCTGTTGGAATTTCCGCAAATATTGCGACAGGTCGTTTTCCAAGATGTTGGACGCCGCAAGACTAATGTCACCGTTGCGGACTTTGGCAATCCATTCAACATCAAGCAGTTTACGGGTTTCTGTGTCGTAGGTTGCACCATCCAGTTCGGTGCGAATTTTTGTGATCAGCTCCGATGCACCCGCCAGTTTTTCTATTGATGGCAGTTGATCGCGTTCAATCGCCGCCCTTTCCCATGGCTCCAGATTCATCGGAACGGTTTCACAAAATTCCAGATTGTCGTTAAGATCATTCAACATATTGGGGAATTTTTGCAGATACACTTTTGAAAAATAAACGACCAACGGCGCATAGCGTTCAAAGCGCAGTTCGAAATTTTCCGACCCTAAGCCAAGCTCATTACGGGCAGCTTCGAAACTTTGTTTATCAACCAGCGCATATTCCACATGACCTGCCATCACTTGGGAAACCAATGATGAGAACGATGGCGCACGGTTAATGTCAGCGTAACCTTCTTCCAGAAGCCATTCGGCTTCATTCGAGCCAAGAATGGCACCAACGGCAGACATGTTAACGGGCTTAGTCTGCAAGCCAGAACGGGGATCGCTTTCACTGAACCGCTTGGAAATCCAAACCCATTTTTCCAGTGCCAGCGGATAGGATGGCACAGCGTATTCGTCCATGAACGGGCTAAGGCGGGCAAGGAAAAAGCCATCGGCCCTACCACTTCGGACCATTTCGCGATTTCGCTGACGCGGGGCAACCGCAAGCCCATATCCAATGCCAATCCGGTCAAACGCACAATTAAGCACGGCAATGGAATAACCGCTTAGCATCCCGTCCTGCAATTCCTGATACGGCGGTTGAAGATTGGTTTGCAGGATCAAAAACGTATCCATCCCGTCGCCGATAGTCTGGCCGACTTCTTCGACCGGCAAGGCAAGGTCTTGTGCTGATGCGACCGGGATTTCACCAGTAGCGCCCACCCCACAACCAAGCAACACCGTCAGCAGCCCACGCATGAACACATCGCGCAAACCAATATCCTTAGATCGCATGGCTGCCTTTTTGCATCGGGAACACATCATCTGTCGCCTGACAATTGCAGTGGACGAATACTTAAGGGGGCAGAACGCAATAAATTAGTAGCCCCTAACCTTAAAGATATTGGAAATCTGTAAGGGACTTGCAATACAATGCCGGCTTTGTTTTCAAAGCTCCCGCAGGCTGTCATCATCTTCGTCGATGGGTTCATCGCCGGTATAGAAATCTGGCGCAATGCGCTTAACCGCCGCACCATCACTGCGCCAACCATGACATGTATTAATCAGCGGCATTTTTCGTTTATTTGGCGCGGCATCACTGGCCGGATCGGAACCTTCGCCAGATGTTAATTGTGCCAAACGCTTTTCTTCCGCCTCACGTGAACGGATTGGAAAGATTGTCTGAAAGGCAGTGGTCGCCACAGGCCCCATCAATTCGGTCAGATGCGTGCAACCGTGAATGCCGCCAACCCGGTCTCTGATCTGCTTTCTAAGCCCTGGCCCGAGTTTCAGCCCAACCAGATTTTCATATGCCGGTGCAATCGCATCACATGCATTGAACGGTGCATAATCAGTGGCGGCTTCGACCGCACGGATCACAAGATCATCACCAACCGTCACCCGCAGCCACATTTCATGAACCGGCACACCGGGCGGGATTTCGCCACGGTCGTTGTTGGCAAATCCGTATGTTTTGGTATCGGTGATATGACCTTCGATATCCCATAAACCATCTGCGCGGCGAAAACCCTGACAGGTCACAGTGCGGATGTGAATATGTTCGCGGGCGGCGGGGCTGGATAATGGCATGGGGCTATCTCTCCTTTACGTAAACGTAAAGTCCTTCACCCATGTGATGTCAAGTAGCAAAGTCCTGACGTGCCAAATCATTCCACGCGATGACGGGAACCATGCCCCCGTCATCGCGAAAGAATGAAGATAAAAGATTAAGCTAAATAAACGTGTTAAGGTGCCTATGCCACGCCGTAATCCGACCCAAAGATGAACTTTTCGCGTTCGCGAACGTCTTCTTCAAGTTGGGCTTTAACCACGTTAAACAGATCGCGGATCGAAACCATGCCAATCACCGCATCCCCGTCGACAACCGGCAGATGGCGATAACGACGTGCACTCATAAGTGCCAGCGCATTCATCGCAGTATCGTTTGGTCCCAGCGTATCGGGATTTGTTGTCATGACTTTTGAAAGTGGTGTGGTGGCTGGATCTTCACCCTTTGCGACCACACGGTTCACAAGGTCGCGTTCGGTGAAAATACCGGCGAGCTTTGCCGCGTTATCGACAATGACAACCGCGCCGATTTTTCGTTCCGACATCATGTTGACGGCATCCATCACGGAATCGGCTGGGTTAAGGGTCGCGATGGATTGTTCCTTGACCACGCCTGGTACGATTTTCGTATCCATGCTTCTCTCTCTGCAGATTGATGTTGCCACATGTCCAAACCCGATCAGATCATCTGGTGCTGCGCGATGAAACGCAGTGGACCTTATTTTAAAATGGTCCTGCGATCTTTTGGGTCAAGAGCTCGAACCTGATTTTAACCCATAAGTCGAAAAACTTAAAACTGTTTACGCCAAAACGGGAAATCAAAGCACGGCAACGCCACCGGCAGAGAACGACCGCCTATTCGCGGTCGTCGGTGGTAAGGTCGGTCACTTCACGCATGCGGATTCGGGTGACCTGATTGCGAATTCGGCGCAGGACTTCGAATTCAAATCCGTGGAAACGGAACTGCTGACCAACATCGGGAATGCGCCGGGTTTCGTAAAGCAACAATCCTGCGACCGTTGCAGCCTCTTCGTCGGGCAGACGCCATGCGAAACGACGATTGAGGTCCCGAATGGTCACGTCACCGCGCACAATGACCGATCCGTCGGTTTGTGGCTGTACACCAATCACTTCGACATCGGTCTCATCGGCGATATCACCCACGATTTCCTCAAGGATATCTTCGAGTGAAACCACACCTTCAAACGCACCGTATTCATCAACAACAATTGCAAAATGCTCGTGGCGTTCCTTAAACGCCTTGAGCTGATCGGCAAGGGTCGTTGAATCGGGGATGAACCATGCCTCGGAACTCAGTTCACGGACTTCTTTTGCCGTTGCCGGTTTGGCGCCGCGCACGACCGCCTTTAACACTTCGCGGGCATGCAGAACGCCAACGATGTTATCTGGGTCTTCCTCATAAATCGGGATACGGGTGTGCGGACTGGCCAGAACCGTATCAAGGATTTCGTCCATTGGGCGGGTAATGTCGATCATCTGCACCTTGCGGCGATGCACCATGATTTCCCATACGCCAACGTCTTCAAGATCAAGCACACCATGCAACATCGTGCGTTCAGCATGATGGTCACCGACAACAACGTCATCGGCGTGCAGTTCAATCGCACCGCGCAATTCGCGCTCGCTGTCCATGCCCGGGCCTTCGCCGCTACCAAACAGGCGCAAGGTTGCCTGAACAATCACCTGAATGCTTTGCGTGATGGGTGCAAAAACAACCACCAGAATGCTCATCGGGCGGGCCACACGCAGCGCCATGGTATCGGCATGCTGAAGCGCATAGGTTTTTGGCAGAATTTCCGAAAACACCAGAACAAGTGCGGTCATGGCGATGGTGGCGTAAACAACACCGTTTTCACCAAACAGTTCGATCATCACCGATGTTGCAAGGGCAGAGGCCAGAATGTTGACCATATTGTTGCCCAGCAAAATCGCCCCAAGCAAACGTTCCTGATACTGACGCAGCCGGTTAACCGTCGCGGCTCTGAGGTCGCCATCCTGTTCCTTGTGATGCATGACCGGACGCGACGCTGCCGTAAGCGCGGTTTCCGAGCCAGAGAAAAATGCCGACAACATCAGCAGGAAAAAAATCACGACAATCGTGATTGTCATTCAGGGCCGTCTCCAAAGAGTGATCGCAACCGGACAACTTTGTCCGTAAATCACTTGTAAGGTCAATTGTCGCTACGTCAACGACTTCACAAGTCCGGCCGCTAAAAACGACCAGACATAAACAATCAGATTAATATGGATCGCACGATGCTCAGCCGCGGCATGACCGGGTAATGGCCGCGCGCATTTTATCCACATCCATCGCCTTGGATGTAAACGCCTTACCAATCCCACGTGTCATGACAAAGGTGATCTCGCCGTCGCGGACCTTTTTGTCGCGCGACATGTGACTGATGACCTTGTCGATGTCCCAGTGCATGCCCGAAACTTCCGATGCGCATACCGGCAAACCAACCGATTTCAAATGCGCGACAATACGGTCTTTTTCACCTGCGGGTGCCATGCCCATGGCACCACACACGTCATGCGCAATCACCATGCCCATGGCAACCGCTTCGCCGTGCAGAAGTTTCTGCCCATAACCCGTTTCGGCTTCAAACGCATGACCAAATGTATGACCAAGGTTAAGCAAAGCGCGTTTACCGCCTTCGCGTTCGTCTTCGGACACAATGCGGGCCTTTGCCGCACAACTTTTAATCACCGCCTGACGGCGTTCCGGGCCATCGGTGTCGATGACCGCCTGCCCGTTTTGTTCAAGCCACGCAAAGAAGTCCGGATCATCAATCAGGCCGTATTTGGCAACCTCGGCATAGCCAGCGCGCATTTCACGTGGCGACAATGTGTCGAGAACGGCGGTATCGGCCAGAACAAGACGTGGTTGATGGAACGCACCGACAAGGTTCTTGCCCGATTTGGAATTAATACCGGTTTTCCCGCCGACCGAACTATCGACCTGCGACAAAAGCGTCGTTGGGATTTGCACGAAATCAAGCCCGCGCAGCAATGACGCCGCCACATATCCGGCCAGATCGCCAACAACCCCACCGCCCAATGCCATGATCACGGTCGACCGTTCAATTCCCATCGCCAGTATCTGTTCGACGACATCTGCGAACGTGGCAAAACTTTTGGACTTTTCACCCGACGGCACGACAACTTCGCGGTGCGCGATGTTTGCACCATCAAGGGACGCCAGAACCGTGGGCAGATGTTTGTCGGCAACAACCGTATCGCTGATGACGACAACCCCGGCTTTACGCACGAAGGGGGCTATATATTTGGCGGTATCGGCCAAAAGGTTGCTGCCCACAAGGATGTCATAGCTGCGCGCACCAAGTTCAACGCGAAGAGTGTCGTGATTGCTCACTGTGTTAGCTTCCTGTTCTGATCAAATTGCCTTCATCGTCAAAGGACTTGGCCATCAGTTCAAGAACTGCGTCACAGGTTTCTTCTTTGGACGATTCATCACAATCAAAGATGATGTCGGCCCCGGCATAAATCGGGTAACGGGTCTCAATGAAATCTGCGAGAATCTTACGCGGGTTGCCCCGGTTCAACAACGGACGATGTGTCCGTCCACTTGTCCGTTGCAACAGCAATTCAAGATCGGCACGCAGCCACACTGATACAGATTTTTCGAGAATGAGTTTTCGAGTGCGTTCACGAATAAACGCCCCGCCGCCAGTGGCCAGCACGAGTTGCTCACCTTCGAGCAAGCGGGCAATCACACGCTCTTCGCCGTCGCGAAATGCTTCTTCGCCATACAGCTTGAAGATATCAGCAATCGAGCAGCCAGCGGCCTCTTCTATTTCGCGGTCGGCATCGACAAAATCCAGGTTCAGTTCCTTGGCGACCATACGGCCAATACAGCTTTTTCCTGCACCCATAAGGCCAATAAAAACCAAAGGGTAACCCTTAAGGCCCCGGCGGATTTTGGCAATCACGTCTTCGTGCAAACCCGACTCGGCAATGTTGCTCTCCATGTTCGGTTTGCAGTCCTGTAGTTCATCCGGTTTCAACAAAATTTACCTAATTCTTTAGGCCAGCTTAGCCTCGAACGCAAGCGAACCGCACGCTCTTTACGACAATTTACCGCGTAAAATTGTTCTCGCACGTTATATGCCGCGATTATGAATGCGGATCAGACAATTGTTCCTTGCGACTTTGCTGTTAACGCTCTGTGAGGAACCGACACCTATACTGCCTTGAAGTTGCCGAAATAGAATGCCATCCAGCCCGTTGAACATAAACCTGTATCACGGCACGGATGAGGCAAAGCCAAACAGTCTCAAGCGGGATCTTGCCCGATTGGGTATATCGCTGTTTGCGTATCTTGCATCTTTCTGCTTCGTCAGCATACTGGTAGACGCGTCATTCGCACAAACGCATCGAAGTCTGGATAAAAATGAAGATCTTATCGCGTATTATTCTGTTGCTGGTCCTTGCTGTAATCGTCGGCGGCGCCGTTTTCCTGGTCACCTGGGATATTCCGGCCCCAACCAGCCAAATCGAAGAAACCATCCCGAATTCGAGGTTCAATTAAGATGACATTGCGTTCCCGCCTGTTACTGCAGACCTGTTTGCTGGCAATGATGACGGGAACCGGACTTGCGCCGGGAACCGCCAATGCCCAGAATTCAGCACCTGTGCCCTTGTTTTTAAAACAGGAAGCACAGCAAGACGCAGTAACTCAACCCGGGAACGACATGCCTGCCAACAATGGCACAACCGGGTCAAACCCCGGTGGATTTGGGTCGGGTTCAACGTCTGTTAACAGTTTCCCGTCTGATCCAAATGCAGTTCAGTCCGTGACCCTTCAGGCTATTGATGCCGAAGCAGTCGGCACCCTGGATCCGTCGCAAGGCGGTCTTGGTGTTGATATGTGGAACGGCACGACACGTAAATCAGCTGCCAAGCTGGTTTCGGAACTTCCCGCCACCCCGACCACACATACCGCACGTGATTTACAACAACGGCTGTTACTGTCGGTGGCCGCCCTGCCGCAAGACACGCCCAAGGTCAGCCTGCTTGAGGCACGCGTTGCCAAACTGATCAACATGGGTGCGCTTGACGGCGCAATTGATCTGGTCCGCGCAACCCCGCAAGGATCGCGTGGGGCCATGCTGGCACAGGCCGAAGTTAACGCGCTTCTGATTGCCGGACGCATCGATGATGCCTGTGCCACGATTGAAAGCTACAGCGCCAGTTACGATGAAATGTTCTGGCTAAAAGCAGCAGCCATGTGCGCGCTTCATGCCAATGATCCGACATCTGCCGCATTTTCGGTCGACCTTGTCCGTGAAATGGACGGCGAAAGCGACGCAACATTCTTTGGTCTGGTCGCGGCCATTCGCAGTGGAACGGCGGTTGATGCAGATCTTCTGACTGATTTACGCCCGATTGATATCGCGCTTTTATCTATCGCCAAACAATCCATCCCGGAAAGTCAGCTTGAAACCGGAAATGCGGTGTCGATCATTGGCCTCACCAACGCGGCTGCAACCCCGACCGATGTGCGCCTTGAAGCCGCCCGCAAGGCCGAAAATCTTGGCCTGATTAGTGCCCAACAGCTTGGCGATATTTATAGCGCGGTTAATTTCGATCCGGCCGATCTTGAAAATGCCCTAGATGATGCCGCCGAAGGCGTTCAGGCGCGTCAGTACGCCAAACTTTATCAGGCTGCCGCAAAAAGCGATGTGCCTGCCGTACGTGCAGAAATACTTGCAGCCCTTTTTGAAACCGCCCAGATCGAAGGCGATTTCCTTCAGGCCGCGCGGCTTTGTGCGCCACTGGTGGAAGAAATTCCGATAAATGGTGATTTCTCTTGGTTTGCAATCACGGCCCTTAAGACATCAATCGCGGTTAACAGCATCGAACGTGCGGCAAGCTGGCTTCAGGTTGCCAAGTCTTCGGCAAATCCCGGAAATGATATTTCGTCGCGCTTGAGCCTGCTTTACCCTGTTCTCGCGATATCGGGTCTCGAAGACACCGGCGCGCCAAAACCAAACGATGATGCCGTTCAAGTCAATCAGGACGTCATGAATGGTGCGACCACCAACCAGCCACGTTTTGGTCTGGGGGGGGCGGTGACACCCGCACCGACACAACCATCGCGAACGGTTGATCTACAGGCCCTAACCGATCATCGGTCCCGTATGACCGAATGGCAGGAAATACAAGCAGCCCGTTCCGATCAGGCTGCGGCAAGGCGTAATGCCGAACTGGTTTTCAACCTGTATGACGGATTTGGCATCGAGGTTCCCGAAGGGGCGTGGAACAGCTTGCTGATTGCACCTTATGCCGAAGAACGCACGACCATCAGCAGTGTGGTCAATCATTACCTGCGCGTTGGCGCAACCGGCAATCAAAAGGCAAAAACCGTCGCAATGGCCATTCAGGCACAACAGATTGCAACCATGCCAAATGCCGATCCAAAGGCACTTGCCGATACGGTTGCCGCCCTGACCATGGTTGGCCTTCAAGCAGATGCACAGCACTTGGCCGTTGAGCTTCTTCTGGCGTCTGATCGGTAACGGCACGTGCAATGACAAAGGCACCTGCAAGCGCGTTGATTTCGGCCTTTCTTGAAATGATGGCGGCTGAACGCGGGGCCAGTCCACATACGCTTGATGCCTATCGCCGCGATCTTGACGATTATGTTGGATCGTTAAAGGCAGGAAAATCTGATCCTGTGACGGCGGGTGACGGTGATATGCGGCGCTATATGGCCGAACTCGGTGCAGCCGGGCTTGCGCCGCGCACACAGGCACGGCGACTTTCAGCCGTTCGGCAATTTCACAAGTTCCTGTATTCCGACGGGTATCGCAACGAAGACCCATCGGCCAATATCGACAGTCCCCGGCAAGGCCAGACCTTGCCAAAGTTCCTGACGATCGATGAAATTGATCGCCTGATTACGGCGGCATCCAATCATTCCGGTATTAAAGGCAAACGTCTTTTGGCGATGGTTGAATTGATGTATGCCACAGGCATGCGGGTTTCCGAACTGGTTGAACTGCCCTATGCGGCGGCGGCACGCGATCCCCAAATGTTGATTGTCAGGGGCAAAGGCGACAAGGAACGTCTGGTACCGTTATCCGATCCGGCCCGTGATGCCCTGCGTGACTACATTGCGGTGCGCGATGCTTTTATTCCATCAGACAAATCCGACGGCCACGCAAACCGCGCGGGGCAATCCTCATACCTTTTCCCGTCACGTGGAAAAACCGGGCATCTGACCCGGCAAATGTTCCTGAACATGATCAAGGATCTGGCGGTTGATGCGGGTGTGGCACCGTCACGGGTATCCCCGCACGTTTTGCGTCATTCCTTTGCCAGCCACCTTTTGGCCAACGGGGCGGATTTGCGCAGTTTGCAAAAAATGCTGGGCCACTCGGATATTTCAACCACCCAAATTTATACCCATGTTCTCGAGTCACGGTTGCGCGGGTTGGTGCAGGAACATCATCCCCTGGCACATATGGGTAAACCAGAGTAACGCATACAGCCTCGTAAAATTTGTCCAAGCCGTCCGTATAGGTAAACGACCATTATTTTGCGAAAAAATGCACGTTTTCTGCGGTTGTCATATATTCGTAACTGTATTGTCATCAAGTTGTTGCCAAACCTGAGCTAGAGCAAATCAAACAAAAACTGTCTTGATCGTCTTTCTCAGGGATAAGAAAAACATTTTGGCAAATCGGGGAACTGCATTGGCCCATAATGCAGACAACGCAGTGACAACCAACAGACCCACCGCCCAGCCTATGGTGCTTAGAAATTGGCAACAGGTTGTCGACAAAGTCGACTTTGCCTTCCAGCCGATTGTCAGCCCGCACACCGGGCATGTTTTTGGTTATGAAGCGTTACTACGGCGCTGGGACAGTGCCGGGTTCGTATCCATTCAGGCCCTGTTTGATACGGCTTGGGAAACCGGAAATCTGCACAGCGTTGATATGATGCTGCGTGAAAAGGCGATTAAAAAGTTTGCCCGTCTCCCCGGTGCCACGCGCCTGAAACTGTTTTATAATTTTGATAACCGTGTGATTAAGACCGAAGATTATCAACCCGGACAAACCGCAAAATTGCTGTCGGATGCCGGGCTTGAGCGCGACACGATCTTTCTGGAAATTTCTGAACGCCACGACATCAGCAACGCCCAATATCTTCAGGACATTTTGGTCCGCTATCGCAGTCAGGGCTTCAAAATTGCCATTGACGATTACGGCAGTGGCTTTGCCCAGTTGCGCGCGATCTATGAATGCGAGCCTGATATCATCAAGATTGACAGGTTCTTTATCGACGGCATCGACCGCGACCGTCGCAAGGAACTGTTTGTCACGCAAATCAATGCATTTGCCCATATGATTGCGGCACAGGTCGTCGCCGAAGGTGTCGAAACACGCGAAGAATTCCTCTGCTGTCGCCGACTTGGCTGTGACCTTGTGCAGGGTTTTTTCCTAGCCCATCCATCAATAGAATTGCCCGAACAAACAGACACCATCAAGATCGCGGCTGACCTTGCCGCCGACAACCGCCGGCAAACTGAACGTGACGACGATGTTGTTCGGTCTTACCTTCTCGATACACCGGCCCTGCCAAGCGACATCAACCCGGTTGATATCCTGACCTATTTTCAGCACAATCCGGATATTTCACTGGTGCCAGTGGTTAATCAGAATGGTGAACCGCTTGGCGTGGTGCGTGATTCTGAATTCAAATCTTTCATCTACACCCCGTTTGGGCGCGAGTTGCTGCAAAATCCGGCCAACCGCACCAATATCAAACGGTTTTTGCGCCGCTGTCCGGTTGCCGATATCCGAACCAGCCTGTCGGAACTGCTTGAGACCTTTGTTAACACCAAGGCAATTGACGGCGTCATCCTGACCGAGAATGGCCGATACCTTGGCGTGCTTGACCAAAGTGCGCTTTTGCATGCGGTGAATGAACGCAACACGCTAAATGCACGTGATGAAAACCCGCTCACGCGCCTTCCGGGTAATAGTGCGATTTATCGCTATGCGGCAAATGCACTTTCAAACACGCGCAAGCGCCGATTTGCTGTCTATTTCGATTTCGACAATTTCAAACCATTCAATGATCGCTATGGGTTCCGCCAGGGCGACCGGGCGATCCTGTTGTTCAAGGATATCCTTGGCAAGGTGCTAAGCCAGAATGACTGGTTTGTTGGCCACATTGGCGGCGATGACTTCTTTGCCTATGTTCAATCAGTCGATTTCGAAGAAGCCGTCGCTGCGGTTAAACGCGTTCAATCCATGTTCGATGAGCAGATCAAAAGCTTCTATGACGCCGAAACACGCGAAGCTGGCTATCTGACCGGTAAGGGACGTGACGGAATTGAAGCGCGGTTTGACCTGATGAGTGTCAGTGCGGCAATGGTGCGCATCCCCCCGGAACGCAGCGACATTACCCTTGATCATATTTCAATCGCGGCCGCCAAACTCAAAGCAACGGCAAAAAGCAGTCCTACGCGGTTCGCCAGTGCCTGTTATGAAATGCCGGGTACAAACGATGAAATCGCGCAGATACCCGCCTAAAGCCATTTGGGTTTATCGATCTTTGATCGGTATTTCTTGAATATCACGCGATATCAGAGACGCAATAGGGCTTTGAAAACAGCAAAATAATGCTTTTATTTATCTACGCTGCGTTTAATATCCCGTCAAAATAACACCACCTTAAACGAGCATTTCACGTCGATGGTTAGCGTTTCTTCTTCATCCGACCTGCAACAAGTCATTCCGGTTCGTCCAGCGCGGCCAATCGCACCGCGTCAGCAACCCCAGCAGGATCAGCAACAGCAAGACCAGATTGTCGATAAGAACAATCAGGCTGCCGTTACATCGGACGAAGAAATTGAACGCGCAGTGCGCGCCTTTGAACAGGACCGCAATCAAAAGCAACAATTTGTCAGCAATGACGCACGTGACATCGTTCTTGAAAACGATATCGAACAATTTGGCGCCACCGGATATGAGCCGTCTGGCACAGCGAATGCTGGTGCAAGCCCATCAAGTGGCCGTGGTCAGTATATCGATATCTACGCCTGATTTTCAGGCATCTCCACACGGCTGCGCTGTGCTGAATACCGCAAAGATCAGTCGATCAGACCAACCGCTTTTTGCCAGTCATTCCAATCCCAGATCAAATCAGCCAACCGGTCATAGCCGGTCTTATCGGGATGATAGCCATCGCCACGGCGCAATGCGCGCTGCCAGATTTCATCGGTTAGCGTCGTGCCTAGCAGATCAAGATAGGGCACATCAAACCCACGTGCGGTTTCCAGATAAATCTGGTTAAGCCCTTCAAGCCGTTCGTTGATTTCCTGACTTGATTTGCCGCCATCAATCACCGCCTGCGGCCCAATCCACAGTGTCGGTGCAAGTTTGGATGCTTCGCCGATAATCTCGGCGGCATTCACGGCTGATTTGGCGGGTGATACCCGCATAGTGGTTTCCTCACCCCGGTCTTCGGCATGATTGGCATCATTAACGCCAAAACTGAACAACAAGACCGACGGAAATTCGGCCACCATGCGCAGTTCGGCTTCAAACTTCCAACGTGCTTTCAGGCCCTCGGTCGTTTCAGCGCGAATGCCAAGATTATAAATGGTGGTTTCGCGTTTTGCCTCGCCCAGCAAACGGCGGCCCAATCGCATCGGCCAGCCGCCTTTTTCCCCATCACGCACACCATTGACCAAACTGTCACCAAAACAGCAAATGCGATGTCCAGTAGTAGCTTTGCTCATTATGCTTCCTGTTCGTCCGTCATCGGGTGACTGGCAAGGTATTTGATCAATTCTGCGCTGTCGGGTTCACAGCCACGATCCAGCCAATATTCTTCGGCCTGCTTTAACAGCATGCCGATTTTCGGGCCCGCCGGGGCAAGCTTGGCGGCCAGAATATCGCGGCCTTGGATTGGCAAGTGTACTGGCTGCCAATCAGCGGCGGCTGCAATAAGGTTTTGCCAGCCTTTGTTTTCGTCTTGGGTACACCGCGGCGGGACAGAAGCACGCATGCTCCATGCCAAAAGAACCGCATCCCGAAAACGATCCGCCCCGATCCGATACAAATCACGCCGAACGGTATCGGCATCAAGGTCGGATTCAATCAGCGCCGCATCAGAAATCATCGCACTAAACCGATCTGTTTCGGTGTTTGATAACCGTAAGGACCGGGCGAATTCTTCGGCGATGTTAGCGCTAACATCGTTGTCATCTGTGGGCTTAAACAGTGCTGCCAAACGTCGAAGCGGATCGGGTTGAATGGCTGGGTCGGCCAATGCGGTACTATCAAGCCATTGCATGATGCGCAGGGTCGCCGTCTGGGTCAGTTGCGGCAAGATCACGGGTAAAATATCAAATCCGATCATCTCGCCAACCGTGCCCGCCGGGCTTTTGGCCAGCAGAAGCTTTAACATTTCATCGCGGATGCGCTCAGGAGAAATATCAAGCAATCCACGCGCGCCCTTGCGGCAGGCTTCGGCACCAACCGGGTCAATCGGGGGGCGGCCAAACCACGCCTGAAACCGGAAAAACCGCAAAATGCGCAGAAAATCTTCGGCGATGCGATTTTCCGCTGTGCCAATGAACCTGACACGCCCATCGCCCAGATCGGTTTGACCATCAAACGGGTCATAAAGAGTACCGTCCAGATCGCAATAAATCGCGTTGAATGTAAAGTCGCGCCGCTTGGCGTCTTCAAACCAGTTATCGGTAAAGGCAACTTCGGCATGACGACCATCGCTTAAGACATCAACCCGCAACGTGGTAATTTCATAGGCACCGGCATCGGTGATTGCAGTCACTGTACCATGCTTGATCCCGGTCGGGATTACCCGGATGCCCATCTTTTCAAGTGCGGATGTGGCTTCATCAGGACCAAGATCACAGGCGATATCAACATCATGCAGATCGCGCCTAAGCAACGCATCGCGCACAACACCGCCAACAAAACGGGCACGCCCGCCGTGTAGTTCGATGGCGTCAAACACGCGTGCCGTATCTTCCGCGACCATAATGCCATAGGGCCGCAATCTGCCTGTTGCTTCCAATCCTGTCATCGCACAGTCTTGATGTCCGTCGGTTATTTAGGGTCAGGACCTAAGTTCAAATGTCGTGGGGTGTTATTTCTTGGGTTCGAAATAGCCCGGTTCGACAACACCGTCACGCAATGAAGGCGCATGATAAATGGAATCAGGCGGCGCACCAGTCCCAAGTGCCGTGTAAATAAGGATTGCTGCGGTTAACGCAACACCCGCACCAAACAGCAACAGCCACGGACCTTTGCTCCAGGGTGGCACGATATCGTGGCCTTCGCGGATGGCTTTGGCACGTGCCAGCTTCAACCAGATGCCATAGATGACAAACGGCAGTATCAGGGGCAGGCCAATCTGAATGATTTGTCTTAGCATTACGCTTTATCCCTGAACGTCATTTATATGTGCATCTCGGTGCGCGATGCTCGCAGGACTTCGCTGAAATTAACCAGCATCCCGGCGGTCGCCCCCCAGATATAATATTCCCGGTACGGGATGGCAAAATATCGGCGCCGTGTGCCTTCAAAGGTCACGGTTTGCAGTTTCTGGTTGCCCGGATTGAGGATAAATTCCAACGGGACTTCAAATACTTCGGCCACCTCGTGATCATCTGGTACCAGATCAAACGGCGGTGTCACAAGCCCGATCACCGGGGTCACCTGATAGCCCGTCACGGTATAATAATCATCAATGCGACCAATCAGTTCAATATGGCCCCGATTAAGACCAATTTCTTCCTCGGTTTCGCGCAAGGCCGTTTCTTCGATGGTGACGTCGAATTCTTCCTGCCTGCCGCCGGGAAAGCTGATTTGTCCGGCATGATCACTTAAATGATCCGTCCGACGGGTTAAAATGACATGTAATCCATTGGACCGTTTGACAAGTGGAACAAGAACCGCCGCCGGGCGGGCAATCAAATCCCCGTCAGCAAAGGCGCGCGCGCGTGATTTTGATCCGGGATAATCGACAGCGTGATCACCACGGCGCTGTACGGCATCACCGCGCGGGGCATTCAGTGCGGCAATGATTTCAGCTGGCGTCATTAAACGGTCTCCATACGGCCAATCTCAAAAAACTGTCCGTGACTATATACACCTATACTCATCATACCGGTGTCAGGTTCAATGATTTCCTCAGCCAATTCGACAAGTTGATAAAATACCGCCCGGTTCAGGCGCGCCTCAAGCCCGCGTTCAAGCGCGATATAAGGCGATGGCTCATCGGTTTCAGGATCATGTTCGACCCGCAACGCATGATCCCCGTCCAATTCGACCCATTGATCAATATTGGTGCGGAATCGAAGGATCTGATCATGGCCTGTGCCCTTGTTTTCCATCTCAACGGCAATGAATGCAACGTCTTCAACGTCAATACGCGCCATTTCAGCAGGGGTCACAAGCCAATGACCGCCTTCTTCATCACGTTGCAGGACAGAAGAAAAAAGTTTCACTAACTCAATTCGGCCAATGGGCCCACCTTGATAGAACCATGTGCCATCCCGACCTATAGACATAGGGATATCGCCGCAAATCTGCGGATGCCGTCCGGTGTCGGGCTTTTGCCCGCGCAGGCGCGACCAAAGTTTTTCGGCGAGATCGGTGGTTTTTTCGTTATTGCTCATGCTGTACAGTTAACTCCGGAACCGAATGTTTTCCCGTAGTGATTATGTGAATTCTTTTGCGTTCCCTAATCTGGCCAGCGATTGCACTGCAACAGAGGAAGCAAAGTCTCCCGCCATGACAAACGCGCCACGTTTCCCCGAAGAGATGGGGTTTTCCCAAGATAGCAGTCTTGAACGCGACGCCGCGCGTTTGGACGAATGTGTCGGTCGACTGGCCGAAGCCCGCAAAATGGTTTCATCCATTATATTTGGGCAGAATGAGGCAGTAGAGCAAACACTTATCGGTATTTTATCTGGCGGCCACGTCTTGATGGTTGGTGCGCCGGGGCTTGGGAAATCGTTACTCGCCCATACATTGGGCAAAGTACTGGGCCTTTTGGACAAGCGCATTCAGTTCACCCCTGACCTGATGCCTGCCGATATCCTGGGGTCCGAAGTCCTTGAAGAAGGCACGGACGGCAAACGCGCCTTTCGCTTTATCAAGGGACCGGTGTTCTGCCAGCTTCTTCTGGCTGATGAAATAAACCGTGCCAGCCCACGAACCCAGTCGGCTCTGCTCCAAGCCATGCAGGAACACGAAGTGTCGGTCGCGGGGTATAGTCACAAACTTCCTGAACCGTTCCATGTTCTCGCAACCCAGAACCCACTGGAACAGGAAGGCACCTATCCGCTGCCAGAAGCACAGCTTGACCGATTTTTGCTTGAAGTGCGTCTGGCCTATCCCAATGCGGATGAAGAACGCAAAATCGTCACCGAAACCACCGGGCGCTATCCAACACGGCCAAGACAGGTTCTTCAGGCCGATGATCTGGCCGAGGCACAGGATTTTGTCCGCCGCCTGCCGATGCCCGACCGCGTGCTTGATATCATCATTGCATTGTGCCGCGAATGCCGTCCGGAAAGCACATCAATGGTCGATATCCGCGACAATGTTGCATGGGGTCCGGGCACACGTGCCGCCCAATCGCTGTCGCTAGCCTGCCGGGCGCGGGCGATGCTTCATGGCCGGTTTGCGCCATCGCTTGAAGATGTCTCTGAACTGGCTGTTCCCATTCTGCGCCACCGGTTTGGCCTGACCTATGGTGCGCGTGCCGAAGGATATACTGCAAAAAGCCTGATTACAGATGCCCTCGCCCACCTTCAGGAGAGCTGAGAATTGGCGCTTAATGCCGTGCATGATCATGTTGCTGCTGCCCGCGCGCTGGCAGCACGACTGCCCCAACTGATTGATGAGTCGCGCCGGACAGCGATCAGTCTGCGCGGGGGATTGCATGGCAACCGCAAGGTCGGGCCGGGCAGTGATTTTTGGCAATTCCGGCCATATGTTCCGGGCGATCCAACCAATCAGATCGACTGGCGCCGCTCCGCACGCAGTGATCATACCTTCATCCGTCAAACGGAATGGCAGGCCAGTCATAATTACTGGATCTGGCCGGTGTTATCGCCGTCGATGTATTGGTCATCTGCACGCGACATTCCAAGCAAGGCCGAACGCACACTTATCATATCGATTGCACTGGCCGACCTTTTGATCCGAAATGGTGAAACCGTTGGCACGTTTGATGTCGAACGTACCCGGGTTACATCCGCCGAGCATCTGGAAAAACTGGCACATGCCATGTTGGCCACTCCACCAAGCATCGCCGAGCAAGGCCTGAACATGCACCCGGGACGCAAGCATTCTGTTTTGGTCTTGGGCGATTTTCTGGAATTTGCCGATCACGGCACCCAGACACGAAATGCCATTCGCCATTTGGGCCAATATCAGAATGACGGTGCACTGGTTCATATTCTGGACCCTGCTGAAATCTCGCCGCCGTTTCAGGGGCGTGTCAATTTCCTTGATTCCAATGACACCCTGATTTTCAAAAGCGAGAAATTCGAAGACATCGCCGAGGGTTTCAAAAGCCGAGCACAAAAATGGCGGGCGGACGTCCGTGATGCTGCGCGCCAGAACGACTGGCTGTGCGACCGTCACGTCACATCGGAAAGTGCAAGCCCGACCCTTCTGGCACTGTATCAACATCTTAGCGAACGACCGAACCAAAGCGGATCAAACGGGCGTGGGCGCCCCAACCTGAACCGCCCCATCCCGGACGGTCATAAAACGCAGGAGACGTCATGAGCCTTTCGGCCATCACATTCCTGTATCCGGCGATGCTGGCAGGCCTTATGGTCCTGCCGATTGTCTGGCTGTTGATACGCTCCGCCCCGCGTGCGCCAAAGCAAGTCACTTTTCCCGCAGCCCGATTGTTGCGCGGCTTAAAAAGCCAGCGCCGGGATGTTCAGCGTGCGCCAATCTGGCAAACCATTCTGCGCTGTCTTATTCTGACCTTGCTGATTGTCGCAGCAGCCCGCCCGGTGATGAACAGAAACGAATTTGTTCAAAACAACGGCGCGATTTTGATCATTGTCGATAATGGCTGGTCGAGTGCATCCGAGTGGTCACAATACCGCTCAGCCTTGGATCAGATCATCAATAAGGCACGGTTTGATCTGCAATCGGTTTATATCGCGCGCACTGCCCCCGAGGCCGCCGGTGCAACCACTTGGAAACTGCCCGACATTGTCGGCCCACTTTCGCCGCGCGGGGCGCAAGACCTTATTGGCCGGTTACAACCGCGTCCGTGGGCAGCTGATTATTTTGCCCTGTCTGATCTGATTTCCAATCAACAGGAAATGAACACAACGATTGGCAGTGTACTTTGGCTAAGCGACCAGATGGCAAACCCCGGCAAATCCGAACTTGCCGAGGAGCTTCTTCAAATCGCCCCGATCACGGTGATCGAACCGACGATTAATGATCGGATGGCGGTAATATCCCTGATCCGGTCACGCACTGGCTTGATCGCGACACTTTCCCATAATCGCAGTGATACAGCCCGCACGATCAATCTTCTTGCACGCGGCGAACGTGGATCGGTCCTGTTGCGCCACAATGCCGAAATTGCTGCAAATACTGAACAAACCGAACTGACCGTTCTTTTGCCAAGTGATATCGCCAATGCCATTCAAACCGTCGGCATTGAGGGACGCGAAAGTGCCGCGACGGTGTTTCAAACAGGTGCGCGTTGGCAACAACGTCGCGTGGGTGTGATTGTCAGTTCCGGGGACAGTCCGGCGGTTTTATCGGACCGGTATTTCTTCCTTGATCGGGCGCTGTCCCCCTATGCCGAAGTCATCTATCAGCCGCTTGGCAAATTGCTGGAACAGAAAGTAGACGTTCTGGTGGCAACCGGCCCGATTTCAGGATTGGGCAGCCAACATAAAAACCTTGAAAGATGGGTCAACGACGGCGGCATGTTGGTGCGGTTTGCTGGCGACAGTTCGACAGAAATCGGCAATGAGTTTCTGCCCGTCACCTTGCGTTTGGGCAATCGCGACTTTGGCGGTTCCATGTCATGGGAAAAGCCAAAACGATTGCTTGATTTCCCCGAAACCAGTCCGTTTTTTGGCATTACCATTCCACCGGAAATTACCATTACCCGGCAATTGCTGGCCGAACCAGACCCCGACATTCTGAGCAAAACCTGGGCACGCCTGACGGATGGCACCCCCTTGATTACCAGCTCCGCGCAAAATGCCGGACGCCTTGTGCTGTTTCACGTCACCCCATGGGCCGATTGGTCGAACTTGCCTATGTCGGGACTTTTTGTTGAGCTGTGGCAAAGAATCCTGCCACTTGCCAGTCCGAGCAATCCCAACAGTGGTGAACTGCAAACCAGTTTACCGCCGCAATCGGTTCTCGACGGGTTTGGACAGGCCCATCAACCCGATGCGATGATCCTGCCCCTTCGCGCACCACTCGCCACACCGACACCACGTCATCCGCCCGGCATTTACGGCGAAAACGGTCAGGCAGTTGCCCTGAACCTTGGTCCGTTTCTGGGATCACTTGCCAATGATGTGACGTGGCCATCCGGGATTGATAAACGCAAAATCACGGATCATAGCCAGATTGATCTTGCCGCCTTGTGCCTGATTGGGGCGTTGCTTTTATTGCTGGTCGATGGGCTTACCTTATTGGCCGTGCATCACGTCAGTCTGCGCCGCAACCGGCAAAGCAATGCGGTGACATCCACCGTCATCGCACTTGCAATGCTTGGCACGTCGACCAGCACAGTGCTGTTGTCATCTACGACCGATGGTAATGCCGCAACCCTTCAGGAAGCAGCCCTGTCGCCTAGATTGGCCTATTTTGAAACCGGCGTTGCACCGGTGGACCGGCTTAGTCAGGCCGGCATGGCGGGATTAACCGAAATCCTGCGCCGACGCAGTGCGGCCGATCTTAGCAGTGTCGACGGGGTCAATCCGGAAACGGACGAGCTGAGTTTTTATCCCTTGATTTATTGGCCGCTTGTCGATGGTCAGAAACCGTTTTCTGAACGGGCACGTGACCGGTTGAACAAGTACCTTGAAAACGGGGGCATGATCCTGATCGACAGCCGCGACCGCGAAGTTGAACCCGCCCGGTTGCGTCGCCTTCTGGCCGGGCTTGAAATCCCGATCCTTGACCGTGCCCCGGGCGATCACATCGTCTTTCGCAGTTTTTATCTGCTTGATCATGCCTATGGCCGGTTTTCGGCCCCCATTTGGCTTGATGCCCGTCCGGATCAACGTCTGGATGGTGTGGCATCGGTGCTGTTTGGGGGCAATGACTGGGCGTCTGCATGGATGTTACCCGAAGGCCGCGAAGAAATGCGCGCCGAGGATATTTCACCAAGACAGCGCGAAATGGCGTTTCGGTTTGGTGTTAATCTTGTGATGTATGCGCTTACCGGCAGCTACAAGGGTGATCAGGTGCATTTACCTGCCATCCTTGAAAGGCTTGGCCGATGACCCAAGACTGGCAGAACCTTCAGATATCGCCGTTGCTTGATATCGGTATTTTGCAGATTCTGGCTGTGCTGTGCCTGATTGCGGTAGTGGTGTTTGCCCTGTTTCGACTGCGCGGCACCATCTGGCGCGGGGTGGTGATGGTGCTTGTGCTGCTTGCACTTTTGGCACCGCAGTTTGCCGATCAGGACCGTGAAAAATTGAGCGACATTGTGCTGGTCCTTGTGGATCGCAGTGCAAGTCAGGAAATTGGCGACCGGTCCGAGCAAACCGACGAAACGATCAAACAACTTCGCGACCGTTTTGCCGGTAATGATACGATTGAATTGCGGTTTGAGGATGTCACGGGCCAATCTGATACCCGCATGCTTGCGGTTGTCGATCGCCTGCTTGGTGGCATTCCCCGTGAACGGCTTGGCGGGATCATGATGATCACCGATGGTCAGGTGCACGATGTGCCCACCCGCCTTGATCTCGGCGCGCCACTGCATGTGTTGATCACCGGACATGAAGACGAACACGACAGACGATTGCAAATTCGTCAAAGTGCCGATTACGGCATTGTTGGCAAGGACGCGGAATTCATGGTCGAGGCCATTGATCATGACCTAGCCAAAGGCACACCGATTGCCGTGCGCATGTTGCTTGAAGATGGCACCGAGAAAGAAATCTACCTGCCCGCCAATGAACAACACCGCATCAACATCCCGGTTCCCCATGCTGGACCGGTTTTGGCCGAACTTCGCATGGACGAGATCGAAGATGAAACCGATCAAACCAACAACCGCCTGATCCTTGAAACCACCGGGGTTCGCGACCGGTTGCGGGTACTGTTGTTATCGGGGGAACCCCATCCGGGTGAACGTGCATGGCGTAATCTTTTACGGGCTGATCCGGGGGTTGATCTTGTGCATTTCACCATCCTGCGGCCACCCGAAAAGGGCGACGACACCCCGATCAATGAATTGGCTCTTATTCCTTTTCCCATTCGTGACCTGTTTGAAGTGCGCCTTCGCCAGTTTGATTTGATCATTTTTGATCGTTATCAAATGCGCGGTGTGCTGCCGGCTCATTATCTGGAAAAGGTTGTCGATTACGTAAAATGGGGTGGTGCGGCACTGGTGGTCGCCGGACCGGAATATATCGGGGCAGACGGGCTTTCGAGTACGGTGCTAAATGACCTGATGCCCGCGGTTGCGACCGGCCGGATTATGGAACAACCGTTTGTGCCGCGCGTGAACGATGCCGGCCGGTTACATCCCGTCACAGCCGCAATTGCCGGCTCGCAAAGCACGCCCCCCAAATGGGGTCGTTGGTACCGGCAAATCGAAACCAGAACATCCGATCCCGATGTCATGACATTGATGACAGGTGCGGATGATATGCCACTTTTGACCCTTCAAAGGGTCGAAGAAGGCCGGGTTGCGATGCTCAGCTCCGATCAGATGTGGCTTTGGCAGCGTGGTCATGACGGTGGTGGCCCGGTGGCCGAACTGCTGCGCCGGTTATCGCATTGGTTGATGAAAGAACCGGCACTCGATGAAAACACCATCACGACTGTGCGCAGTGCGGATGGCGAAAACCTGGTCCTGAATTGGCGAAAAATTGGGGCAAACCCCGAAATTGCAAGTGTGATCAACCCCGAAACCGGTGAACAGGTAAATGCCGCCTTTGAAAAACAACCCGACCAGACATGGCAGGCGGTTGTTCCCATGGCTGAGCGCGGATTGATCCGGGTGAGAGGGCGGGACCTTAGTGACCGAACTCAAACGGCCTTGCATGTTGATCGTGATGTTTTGACTGCCGAATCACGCAATACAAATTCCACCCTCGAAATCCTTGCCGGATTGGTTGCGCAGAATGATGGATATATCGGGCGTATTGAAAACGGACTTCCCGATTTCCGTCATATCCCCAGCGACCGGGTCCGACATGGATTGAACTGGGCAGGTTTCCTGGAAACAGACAGCTATCGCACCATTGTTGGTGGCATCACCAATCTGTTGCCGATCCCGTTGATTGCGCTGTTGATCGGCGCGATTTGTCTGGTCGGCTGGCGGGTGGAAAGCAAATAGATCGAACCGCCATTTTGCCTTTGGGCCACTATGACGAACGAATGGGGCCTTTGCCCTGGGCCACTTCAGCGCAGGTTTGTTGATGGAACGAACATAATCCACCCCGGAACTTGTCCACCAGAAAATCGATAAAGACCCGAACCTTTGTCGGCAAATGGCGACGTTCGGGGTAAACCGCGTAAATGCCCCCGCCGCTATCGGCATTAAAGTCCTTTAGGATCGACACCAAACGTCCGTCCAAAAGGGCTTGGGCGACAATGAATTCCGGCTCGCGCGCGATACCCAGCCCGCGAATGGCCGCGGTCGAGGTAAATTCACCGTTATTGCACGATAAAACCGGTTCAACACGCACGCTGACCTGTCCGTCCGGTCCGTTGAAATCCCAAATGTTCGGGCTTGGAAGGTTGGTGTAGGACAGTGTTTTATGCTGGGTCAGGTCTTGTGGCGTTTTCGGTTCGCCATGTTCTTGTAAATACGATGGTGCCGCGACGATGTGACTGGAAAAATCCGCCAGCTTGCGCGCGATCAGACTTGAGTCTTTTAGTCTGGTAATACGGATCGCCATATCAACACCTTCGGCGACGAGATCAACCATATGATCAGCCAGATGAATGTCGACATGCAGACCGGGATACTGTTCCATGAACTCTGTGACAAGTGCAGGCAAATACATCTGCCCGAACGTCAGGGGAGCCGATATTCTCAATGTCCCGCGCGGAGTACCGCGTAAATCGGTCAGGGCATGCTCGGCGGTTTCGATTTCTTCGACCACACGCGCGCAATGCTGATAAAATGTTGATCCGGCATCGGTCAGGCTCAACCGTCTTGTGGTCCGGTTCAAAAGGCGAATGCCAAGATTGTCTTCAAGCTTGGTGACATGTTTGCTGACGGCGGACTTTGACATGCCAAGCTTTCGCGCCGCTCCGGAAAAACTGCGTTCTTCAACCACACGGGCGAAAACAGTCATCGCATCAAGATTTCCGATCAACATTACTTTGCTCCTGCCTGCCGCCAAACTGTTGCCTGTTTGGAAACAAATTAATGTCACATCACCTAATTGTCTTCAACGCGGAAATGACGACAATACGGACAGGATCGCGTAAAGCAGATCCCTTAAATCCAAAACGACGACGCCGGAGGAAACAAGATGGGACTGTTGGTCGAAGGACGCTGGCAAGATCAGTGGTACGATACCAAAAGCACGGGCGGAAAATTCAAACGCCAGGATTCTGCGTTTCGCGATTGGCTATCCAAAGATTCCGATGCCCGTTTCCCCGCCGAAGCAGGCCGTTACCATCTTTATGTTTCCTATGCCTGCCCGTGGGCGCATCGCGCCTTGATCATGCGCGCGCTTAAGGGCCTTGAGGACATGATTTCTGTGTCTGTGGTTCACTGGCATATGGCAGAAAACGGCTGGGAATTTTCGCGCAAAGACGGTTTGGCTGACGATCTGGCCGACCGCGACTTCATGCATCAGGTCTATACCGATGCGAAACCGGACTATACCGGTCGTGTCACTGTGCCGGTCCTTTGGGACAAGAAAACCAACAGCATTGTGAGCAATGAATCGTCCGAAATCATCCGCATGCTAAATAGCGCGTTTGACGATCTTGGGGCTAAGCCCGGCGACTATTACCCGGAAGATTTGCGCGGTGAAATTGATGAGATCAATGAGCGTATATATCACGAGGTCAATAACGGCGTTTACAAGTCGGGCTTTGCCACGACCCAGTCTGCCTATGAAGAGGCTGCTACAACCCTTTTTAAGGCGCTAGATTGGGTTGAAGAGCGTTTGAGCACCCAGCGTTACCTTGCCGGCGATCATTTAACAGAGGCCGACTGGCGCCTGTTTACGACCCTTGTGCGTTTTGATCCGGTTTATCACGGCCATTTCAAATGCAATATTCGCAAGCTGAACGAATATCCAAATCTTTGGGCCTATACGCGTGATCTGTATCAGCAGCCCGGCATCAAGCAGACGGTCTTTATGGACCATATCAAGGGCCACTATTACCAAAGCCATCCGACGATCAATCCGTCCGGTGTCGTGCCGTTGGGCCCCGTGATCGACCTTGATGCACCGCATGGACGCGATAAACTGTCCTGAGCTTTGCCAAGTTCCATCAAGAATGCATTTCAGAGTCTCAATTGGTGTCGCTGGAACAGAACACGCTGTTTCAGCGACACCAAATCGTTTACGCACCTATACAAAGCGGTTCCAAAATGCCCGGCCCCCAAAACATTTATGACAATCCCGACTTCTATGAGGGATACGAAAAGCTCCGCAGTTCCGGACGAGCTCTGAACGATATTCTCGAACAGCCCGCAATTCGCAGTCTGCTTCCACAGTCATTCGAAGGTCTTCACCTGCTTGATATTGGTTGTGGATCTGGTGATTTTGCAAGGTTTGCCCATAAACAAGGTGCGGCATCCGTCGTCGGCATTGATCCTTCTTCTAAAATGATCAACGCCGCACGTGATCTGACAATCCACACCGTAATCACCTATGAGAATGTCGCGATTGAGATGTTCGCGCCAAAGTTGGAGCGAACTTTTGACTATGTCATATCTTCACTCGCACTCCACTATGTCGAGAATTACGAAGAGATATTGGCTAAGGTTGCTTCGTGGCTATCGCCCAAGGGAAAGCTGATATTCTCGGTAGAACATCCCATTTGTACGGCGCTGGCCGCACAGAAGTGGGTCAAGGATGCGCACGGAAATACCGAGTACTGGCCATTAGATAATTACCGCGACGAAGGCCCCCGTGAGACGACGTGGTTTGTTGATGGCGTCATCAAATACCATCGAACCATCGAAAGTTACGTAAATGGGCTACTCAATACGGGGTTCAGCCTTACCAGACTTCTTGAACCTGAACCGCTTGAAGATGGAATAGATGGCCGATGGGCGAAACATCGACGGCGCCCTCCGTTCCTCATTCTTGCGGCGGAAAAACGCTAAGACCGAAAACCAAACCGTCAGATGCTTGTTGCTCGAAACAAAAAAACCCCGCAGCACTGCTGCGGGGTTTTTTAATCCGTAAAACGGAAAATCTTAGTTCAGGCGACCCTTGATTTCCGCGATCGCGTTATCAACCAGTTCGTCAGCCTTGGCACCAGAAACCTTGTCAGAAACAAGGGCCATGGTCGCCTTGGTTGCGATTTCGGCGACATGCGCACGAACTTCGTCAACCGCTTGGCTTTCGAGATTGGAGATACGTTCCAGAGCCTGCTGTTCACGGCGTTTAAGTGCCGCTTTGAGCTCAGCCTGGGCGCTTTCCAGCATACGGTCGGCTTCTGCCTTGGCATGCGCGCGGATCTCGTCAGCTTCCTTCAGGGCTTCGCGTTGTTTGGCCTGATAATTGGCCAGAAGCTCCTGAGCTTCTTCGCGAAGACGCTGAGCTTCGTCAATGTCGTCGGAAATCTTCTTTGCACGTTTATCAAGTGCAGCAGAGATCCCTTTGACGGCTTTGAACCCGCCAAACCCAACGACCAAAACGAACGAAAGCGTGGTCCATGTGTATGGATCGGTAAGGAAAGTAACCTCATGGGTTGCCATTGTCTTACTCTCCTACAATAGCCGAAACAGCCTTGTCGGCAGTTTTGGCCTGAACCTTGACGCCGATAAGTTTGTCGGTTGCTTCGCGGGCGATTTCAGAGGCTGCTTCCGCAACACCTTTCATCGCATCCGTTTTGGCATCCACAATTGCCTTTTCGGCATCAGATGTCTTTTTAGACAGCTTCTTGACCAGTGCTTCGGTTTTTTTAGCCTGCTCTGCAGCAGCCTTTTCCGAAGCTTCACGAATGTCTGCTTGCGCAGCATCACGAGCTTCTGCCAAAGCAGCCTCGTACTTCGCGATGGCGGCATCGGTTTCGTCTTTCAACGCCCGAGCCTTGCCAAGATTGTCTTCGATGTTCTTTTGACGGCGTTCAAGAACTTCACCGACTTTTGGCAGCGCAATTTTCGACATCAAGAAATACAAGATGGTGAAAATAACAAACAGCCAGAAAATCTGTTCTGAGAACGTCGCAATATCAAACTGCGGCATAGCCTACTCCCGAATTCAACGACACCGGCGAGGGCGTTCCTCGCCGGGCCGAGTATTCGCTCAAAAGGCGCCGATTATACGAAGAGAACGATCAGCGCAACGACAAGTGCGAAAAGCGCAATAGCTTCGGTAACAGCAAAACCGATCCAGCCATAAAGTTCTACATCAGCTTTGGCAGCCGGGTTACGGCCAACAGTGGCAATCAGGCTTGACCAGATGTTACCGACACCGATACCGGCACCAATCATACCAATAGCAGCCAGGCCAGCACCGATCATCTTTGCAGCATCGAGTTCCATAACTTCACCCTTTCGAATTTCTTAAAGGCAATCAGAAGAGATCACACCAAACCACACACATCAGTGCATGTGGATTGCATCATGGAGATAGATGCAGGTGAGAATTGTGAACACATAAGCCTGAAGCGCAGCAATGCCGAACTCCAGAACAGTAATCCCCGTCAGAAGAGCAAACGGAAGCACGCCAAGAATGCCAATCAGGCCGACGAACCCACCGATAACCTTCAGCATGATGTGGCCAACTGTCATATTTGCAAACAGTCGGATCGCCAAGCTGAACGGACGAGAGAAATAGGAGATGATTTCAATCGGGATCAAGATGATCGCGGTCGCAATCGGCGCGCCTTCCGGGAAGAACATCCGGAAGTAATGCGTACCATGACGCATAAAGCCGATGACCGTCACACCGATGAAAATCACCAGAGCCAGCGCGAAGTTAACCGCGATGTGGCTCGTAAAAGTAAAGCTGTGCGGGATCATGCCTAGCAGGTTCCCGAACATCACAAACATGAAAAGCGTGAAAATGAACGGGAAATACTTACGTCCCGCACTTCCAACGTTGTCTTTGAGCATATTGGCGACGAATTCATACATCACCTCGGCAGCACCCTGCCAGCGTCCGGGAACCAATGCACCACGACGCATAGACATCGTCATGAAGCACGTTACCAGAACGGCTGCGATCACCATCCAAAGTGCGGAGTTGGTGAAGGAAACGTCAATACCGCCAACCGAAAGATCGGCCAATGGTTTGATTTCAAACTGCTCTAGCGGTCCAGCCACCGTAATCCTCGCTCAATATTATAAGGTTTCGAGGTTAATCCTCGTCGCCCTGCTTGCTGCGCTCCCTCATCGCACGCCCAAGTCCGACAGCACTGTCGTATCCTTTGGCAACGCGATAAGCGTTTAAACCTCCAGCCCCTGCTCCAAGAAAGACAAACAGAACAATAAGCCAAGGCGTCGTATCAAGCACCCGATCCAGCGCCCAGCCAATCAGCAAACCAACAAGAACCGCAGCGATCATTTCCGCCGAAATCCTCATGCCGATTGCCATCCCTTGGGATGGTTTACCAGTCGCCCGGTTCGGGCTGTGCTTTTCTTCGCGTTTGTGCGCGACTGCCGAAAGCTTCGTCTCAAGCTCTTCTAATGAAGCGCGATCTTTGTCATCGCTCATTGTCGTGAACCCCGCTTTAGCAGCCTTGCAAACGTCGCAAGGAAATGCGCGGGCAACATACTTAGCACCCCATGGGCTGTCAAGCTGTAAAACCCCACCTGACAGGGCACTCAATAAGCCACCTAAGCATCTGAAAAATAAAGACTTAACTACCATAATGTGAAGGAAAACACATTTGACGTTAGGCGATAGTTGCAGACGATTATACTGCCCTGTCACGGGCAACATCCGCTGCAACCGGCGGTTTTCCTTGTTTCTTACGCATTTAAGCACAGTGAGTGCCCAAGATCACAGTTAATCTTAATTTCAATCTATTCGGGCGTTTTCAACCAAAGTGACCGATATTTCACCCGCCAAAGGCAATTTGAAACCAGACAGTGCGATTTTACCAAGGCCGATTCACCGTCAGCGCACACCGCGCCGGGGCGTCCGAAAGATCCGAAAATTACAGCTTACGCACCGAAAGTGTTCTTTGCTGATCAGCCTGTTGCCATCCATTAGGAAGTGCGGCGAGCATCCAGTCGAACTTGTTAAACAAGGCCCAGACAGCGCCAAGGGTGTTTGCGGCAATCTGGTTCATGTCGATGGGTTGGCGATCAAGAATTTCATCGCGCAGAACGGCAATAAGCTGTTCAACCGTTCTGGTCCCATCAAACACAGAAAGCAGTTTTGCCAAGTCAGGCCCGCCGGTCAGGTCAATTGCATTCCCGCTGCCATCTTCGATCAAAACCGGCTGCCCCGAAAGCGCGATCAGATCGTCAAAAAACGTCTCGTTCGGCCGGACAAAGAAATAAGGCGCCAAATCTGCGTCGGGTAACACGCCACCGGCACCTTGTGCATCGTCTGCCGCCCCAGATTTGGCTTTGGTCAGATAAAACGCATGCAGCGGCATCGCCCCGCTAAACCGTTCACAGAAGGCCTGCTGGTCGCGCAGCGGCTTGGTCGCCAATTCGCGTAAGATACGTTGATCGCGCACAAGGTTTTCGATGGCGTAATGCGCCTTGCCCGTCCCGCCAAAACCAAAGAACCCGGTAAAAGCCGCAACCTTCAATCCGGCCGAGGCGGCAAAGTCATACACCCCGTGAACGTCATAGGCACATTCCACGGGGTGGAGCAGCAAATCGACAATTTCCGGATCGTTTTCAAGCAGTCCTTTGATAAAGCCCGGACCGCCGCCCATTTTTAGCAACATGTTGTCTTCGGGAAGGTCGGCCAAGAGTGCTCTGGTCATCGCCAATTGAGCACCCAGATCCTTTTCGGGCAAAAGTGGGGCCACCATTTTGCGCCATTCTGTAACCGCCAGACGCCCGTGTTCGCCGTAAACCATAACCCCCATCACCCCATCGGGCTTCAGGACCATCGTCAAATCACGCAGGCCTTCTTGGGGATCTTCAAGGTGATGGAGCACACCCGCACAATTGATGTAATCAAATCCATCGGGTTTTGACGCGGCAAAGTCGGATATCGTCGCATTGACATAGGTAACGTTTTCAAGCCCGCGTGCCTCGGCGCGCGCACGGGCAACCTTGGTACTGGCAAGCGACGGCTCAAGATAGGTCACCGTGCCCCCAGCGTCGCGCAGTTGCTCGGCAAGCCAGATCATGGCATCGCCGGTGCCGCCCCCTGCGACAAGCGCACGGAAGCTGTTATCGATCACTTTGCGCCCGGCAAAGCCATAATGATTAATCCGTGACAAGCTATCCATCGGTGGCATGAGCAAACGGTCCTTTTCCTCCTGCGGGTCACGCAGTGGATAGGGATACTGTTCATAGAGTTCACGCACTTTTTGGGACATTGCCGCCTTCACCTTCATTGAATTTCAAAGAGGTGTAACATTCCGAGCCGCCATAGGAAAGTGGCCTAACCGGTGAAATCAAGTTCGGTTTGCTCTTTCTTGGAATAGACTTCTGCCTGGTGCAAATCGACCGAAACCAGCGATGACACACCGCGTTCGGCCATGGTGACACCAAACAGGCGGTTCATACGGGCCATGGTCATACGATGGTGGGTAATGACCAGGAAGCGCGTGTTGGCATGACGGCCAATCGCCTCAAGCAATTTACAGAACCGGTCAACGTTGGCGTCATCAAGCGGTGCATCAACCTCATCAAGCACGCAAATCGGTGCCGGGTTGGTTAGAAAGACCGCGAACAAAAGCGCCACCGCGGTCAAGGCCTGCTCCCCGCCCGACAGCAACGACAGGTGCTGCAATTTCTTCCCCGGCGGGGATGCCATGATTTCCAGCCCGGCTTCAAGCGGATCATCCGCATCGGTCAGCATAAGGTGCGCGCCACCGCCGCCAAACAGGCGAACAAACAACTGTTGGAAATGTTTGTCGACTTCGTCAAAGGCGACTTTAAGCCGCGCACGTGCTTCGCGGTTTAGCTGATTGATGCCATTGCGTAATTTGTCAATCGCGGCGGTCAGGTCATCACGTTCAGATACCATGGTATCTTTTTGTTCTTGCATCTCGGCAAGTTCAACTTCGGCCCTGAGGTTGACCGCACCAAGATTTTCACGCTCACGCGATTGGCGTTGCAGACGGGCGTCGATATCACCCTCGCCGGGAAGTTCCTTGGTCAGGTCAATTTCACCCAACTCAACCAATTGGTCTGGCGTCGCATTGATCCGTTCGCGAATGCGTTCGATCAAATCGCGACGATGCTGTTCGGCCTGCTCCAGAAGGGCTTCACAGCGCACGCGCCCTTCGCGGGCTTCGGCCAGTTTCTGTTCGGCTTCTTTCAGGTTGACGTCGGCTTCGCGCTGAGCATTTTCGGCACGCTGTAATCCGTCGGCCGCGTCCTTGCGGGTTTGTTCGGAAAGATCAATTCGATCAGACAGGATCGCGCGGCGTTCTTCGATTTCTTCGGGCTTGAGTTCAAGCTCCTCGATCTCCATCCGGGCTTCTTCCTGACGTTCGCGCAGTTCCGAAACCCGTTCCCCCGCACCGGACGCCCGTTCATTCCAGGATGAAATTTCGTTTTCAACAAATTCAAGACGCTTCCGTCTGCCCGACATATCACGCAACATGCGATCAAGCTGACTTCTGGCTTCCATCTGATCGGCACGCGCATCGGCCAGATTGGCGCGTTTTTCGATCAGTTCGGCCTTGATTTCCATCAGCCCTTCGCTGCTTTCTTCGGGCAGAGCTGACAGCTCGTTGTATTCGGCGATGACTTCATCAAGGTCCAGTTTGGCGCGCTTTTCGGCTTCTTCTGCGTTTTGCAGACGACCTTCAATCGCGCTGGCATCACGTTTGATGTTGGCGATTTCTTCGCGGGCACGCGACAGAGTACCTTCGGCTTCACGCACCGCACGATGGGTTTCCTGTTCGGCAGCACGGGCCGTTTCGATTTCTTCTTCGAGGCGTTCGACATTTTCGTTGGCAAGTGCTGAACGCTCGCTTGCCGTTTCGACGATGGCCTCGGCTTCTTCAAGTTCGCCACGCAATTCTTCAAGGCGGTTACGCTGACGCAATCGAACAGCAGCCGGTAATTCTGCCCCCGCCAAAATACGATAGCCATCCCAGCGCCAAAGCGCGCCTTCGCGCGAGACAAGCCGCTGCCCCGCCTTCAGGTTCTTGGCCAGCCAATTGCCGGTTGCCTCGTCATCAACAACCCCGATCTGCCAAAGACGGCGGTTCAAAAGGGCCGGTGCTTCGACAAACTTGGCAAGGGCATCAACACCGTCGGGCAAGGCAGGATCATCCGTGGCCGGATCAATCACCGACCAATGCATCGGCGCGTCATCGGCATCGGGCGCATCAAGGTCTTCGCCAAGGGCAGCCGCCATCGCCAGTTCAAGACCGCTTTGCACAGAAATATCTTCGATCACGGCGCGGTGTTGTTGATCGGCGTTGCCTTTAAGCAGGCTTTCAAGGGCTTCTATTTCCGCCTGAAGGCGCGACTTTTTGCTCTCAGCATCACGCAGAGCATCCCGGGCGTCGTTTTCTGCCGTTTTCAGATTGTCTTCGCGGTCGCGCAATTCGGCCAAGCGCATTTCGGCTTCTTCGGTTGCCATTTTGCGCTGCTCACACAGCTCTTCGCACTCTTCAAGATGCATGCTTGCTTCTTCAAGGGCCTCGTCAAAATCTGCTTCGATGCGAATATCATCAAGTTTGGCAACGGCTTCGTCGTGGCGCTCGGTCAGGCGATTGCGCCGTCCATTGAGTTCACCAAGACGCTGCTGAACCGATTTCAGGCGTGCTTCTTCGTCGGCAACCTTACTGGTCAGGGCTTCGGCCTCGGCTTCAAGCTCTTCGACAAACAGCGCCTTTTCAGCAGCCGTTTCCTTGGCCATATCAAGCTCGTCATCCTCACCACCCTGCGCATCACGCAGTTCTTCACCCTCGGCTTTCAACTTCTCAAGCGCGCCATGTGCATCGCTTGCCAGTTCGGCTTCGCGCGAGAGGTCGGCATCAATTTGCTGAATGCGCCCACGCAGCTGGCTCATCTGGGTTTCGATCTGCGCCTTGTCTTTATCCAAACCTTCGCGCTCGATCAAAAGACGTTGCAAGGCGGCGGCGGCATCGGCTTCTTTTTTGCGAAGATCAGGCAGACTTGCGGCAATATGGGCCTGAACGGTGGTGGCTTCGGTGACTGACGATGTCAGGTCACGTACAGCACTTTCACCGGCCACCAGCACTTCACGGGCGTCTTCCTGACGTTTCTGCGCGTCCGTCCAACGAATATGAAACAGCAGTGCTTCGGTTTGGCGGATGCCGATGCTGAGCTTGCGATACCGTTCTGCCTGTCGGGCCTGTTTTTGCAAGGACGCAATTTGCCCATCGAGAGTCACAAGGACGTCTTCAAGACGTTCAAGGTTCTGTTCGGCATTTTTCAGTCGAAGTTCGGCTTCGTGGCGGCGCGAATGCAGGCCGGTAATCCCGGCGGCTTCTTCCAAAATCAGGCGGCGCTGACTTGGTTTTGCACCAATCAGCGCACCGATTTTACCTTGGGATACCATGGCTGTGGAACGCGCACCGGTCGCGGCATCGGCAAACAGCAATTGCACATCGCGCGCACGCACATCCTTGCCATTTACCCGGTAATTTGATCCGCCACCGCGTTCAATACGCCGTGTGACCTCAAGCATTTCGAAATCGTTGAACATGGCGGGGGCTTTGCGTTCGCTGTTATCAAGCGTCACGCTAACTTCGGCCACGTTGCGCGCAGGTCGCGACGATGTCCCGCCAAAAATAACGTCGGACATGTCCGAACCACGCATTTGCTTGGCCGAGGTTTCCCCCATGACCCAACGCAGCGCTTCAACAAGATTGGATTTGCCACAGCCGTTCGGGCCGACAACACCTGTCAGCCCGTCTTCAACCAGAAGATCTGTTGAATCGACGAAGGATTTAAACCCCGTCAGCCGTAACGATTTAAACTGGACCAATCATGTCCCCCGGTCCGCACCTTTTGCCCCTGTCGCCGGACACCGTCCCAGACGGTACCCGGCAGATCTTATTTTATCAGTCGATAAGGTCTTCGACTTTGTCGATAAAGAATTCAGCTTCACGTGCACCAGCAATGGTTTCACCATCAATGATAAAGCTTGGCGTGGATGAAACGCTGTATTCCTGCTCACCCCTCATGCGCGATGCAACAATCGCATCAATCATGGCTTCGTCGGCCAGACACGCATCAACCGCATCGCCGTTCATGCCACCAAACCGCACAACCTGTTTGATGCCCTCAATCGGGTCTTCCGAACGGGCCCAAGTCATCTGCGATTTAAACAGCATGCTCAAAACACCGAAATAACGGTCATCACCGGCACACTGCGCAACGGCTGCCGCGCGAAGGGCGATACCATCGAGCGGATAATCACGGAAAATCATTTTCGCCTTGCCGGTATCAATCAGCTTTTCCTTGATTTCAGGCAGGACTTCGTTGTGGAACGCAGCACAGTGCGGACAGGTCAAAGAAGCATATTCAATAATCGTCACTGGCGCATCGGCATCGCCCAGAACATGTTCTTTCCATTCTGCTGCCTGTGACGGTTCTGCGCTAACAACGCCGAGCGCCAACAAAAACGCGCCAGCAAAAAACTTAACTGCCTTTAGCAAGGAAACCTCCGTTAAAACAAAGTTTTGTGATTACAAGCCTGTTGCAGCGCGGGAGTCAACACGCGCGCCAAAACAGCTATCACACCAACGAGTCGCCAAGCTGCCGGGAAAATGCGGCAACTCCGTGATCGTACATTCCAATAAAATGATTCGATATCTTCCGACGGGCCCAATGCCCATCGCGTGTCAAAACAGATCGCCTGTTTGGGACGGATCGTCCTGCTTGTGCAAGGTTATTTTTTGCCATCCTTGGGCCGAAGACCACCAGTTGCCCCGGCGATGTGACGCCCAAGCCGGGTCAGGACTTCGCGCAAATGCGGATCTTCGATTTTGGCGATGTTGATTTCACTGGCCTTGGCAATATTGCCTTCGGGAACCGATGTCGGCGTATGAACCGTGCGCTCAGGGCGCGATATATCGCCCTGCATCATTTTGATCCGTTCAACAGCACGATACCCGAAATAGGTATTCACCCGGTCAATGATCTGGGGCATGCGGTGTTGAAGCTCGATTGCGACCGGACCACTGACCCGAATGACCAATGTCCCACCACCGGCATTTTCGCCGCGTGGCTGGATATATTTGACCGGCATCGTGAATTTTTCCAAATCACGTCCGACGATTTCAGCCCAATGCAGGATAATTTCAGTTTGGAAAAAACCGCGCTTACGCACCAACGGACGTGTTAGGTTGCCGACAAGCGGCGCAACATTGCGAAGGCCATTGCGCCGTTCGGAACTGCCCATCGGGGTGATATTCTGTCTCTTTTTGACGGCGTTTTTTGCCGCCACGTCGCCCGACACCTGATCCGCTCGGGACCCTGCATTCGTATCGGTAATATCTTTTTTCTTGCTCACGCCCGCTTCTTTCGTAGGGTCAGATCAAAATTACCCGTCATTCAACCCGCAACATAACACGGGAACGCCGTGCATTTCACCAATCAGGAAATACATCGCCTCAACCGCAGCATGCTTGAATGGTATGATCGCCATCATCGCATCCTGCCGTGGCGATCAGAACCGGGCGATTTGCCCAATCCATATCATGTATGGCTCAGCGAAATTATGCTGCAACAAACCACCGTGCAAACGGTGGGTCCGTATTTTCATGCGTTTTTGCAGCGCTGGCCGACTGTCACCGACCTAGCCCGTGCTGAACTTGATGATGTTCTGCATGGTTGGCAAGGGCTTGGCTACTATGCCCGGGCGCGCAATCTGCATAAGTGCGCCAAAGTTGTCGCAGACGACCATAACGGCGTCTTCCCCGATACCGAGGAAGGCTTGCTCAAATTGCCCGGTATTGGCCCCTATACCGCCTGCGCGGTTGCCGCCATTGCCTTTAACCGTCATGCGAGCCCGGTCGATGGCAATATTGAGCGGGTCATTTCGCGGTTGTTCGCGCTTGAAACGCCGCTCCCCGATGTAAAGCCGGAAATTAAGGGAAAATCATCAGCCCTGACCCCGTCAGACCGACCGGGCGATTATGCTCAGGCCCTGATGGATTTGGGTGCGACCATCTGCACCCCGCGCAATCCGGCCTGTGGCATTTGCCCATGGCAGGCCGATTGCGAAGGCCGCAAATCAGGCATCGCACCCGATCTTCCCAAAAAACGTAAAAAGGCTGCCAAACCAACGCGGGTTGGCTATGCATTCTGGATACGCCGCGAAGATGACGGTCGCATTCTGGTCCGGCGTCGCCCGGAAAAAGGATTGCTGGGGGGGCTTTATGAGGTTCCGGGCAGTGACTGGCGCGACATTGAGGCACCCGACGACGTCATGCTGTCCGAAGCGCCGATAACGGCAAAATGGTCAGAACTTGAAGGTACTGTCGGGCATACCTTTACCCATTTTCACTTGAACGTCAGCGTTCTGGCCACAACCCTGCCCGCTGATCAGGCTGACCAGATGGATGGCAGTTGGACAACCATTGACGGGTTGGCCGATTTTGCCCTGCCGACCGTGATGAAAAAAATTGTCCGACATGCGCTGACGTATCGTTAGAGCCCCCAGTCAAGACGACATGTCTTTGAGGTAACCAAAACAAAGGCCCGTGATTAAAACCACGGGCCTTTGTCATTTTGTAAACTCGCACGGCGCGGTCAGGCGTAGATATCGATAACCTGTCCTCGGCCCTCGGTGGGCGTTGGCGCAGCCTGTTGCGAAGTTTCTGCTTCTGCTGTTTGCTCGACACGTTGTGACGATGGGGACTGCAAGTCATTGCTGCCGGTTTCAGCAATCGGTGCTGTCGCCTGCTGAATTTGGATCGGGTTTGGTGCGTATCCTGCACCACCTACTGGTCCTGCCTGCATTTTCGCCTCCATCTATCCTTACGGATAAGTTCAAGACCTAAGATATAACAACTTTCGCCTCAAAATGCAAAAGCCGACGTGTTTTTAAACCACGTCGGCTTTTAGGCATCATAGATTTAACCGGGAATTCCCGATCAGGATCAGGCGGGGACCTGACCCATTTCCTTGCGAAGCTGGCTGCGCAGATTATCGATCGAAACCAATCGACCGTCACATTTGTAATGCCAATAAGTCCAACCATTACAAGCTTCTGCGCCTTGTACACGGGCACCAATCTGATGGATGGAACCCGCATTTTCCTTATGACTGATGGAGCCATCAGCACGGACCATCGCGGCGACATTGCCACGGTTGTCATAAATTTTCTCGCCCGGCGACAGCAGGCCACGTTCGATCACTGCACCGAACGGAATCCGCGGGAGCGACCGTTTCGATTCGGTAACTTCAAGGCTATCACCATCAAGCATCTGCACTTTGGCAATCCGTTCACGGGCTGCTTCGGCGTAAGTTTCTTCGCGCTCCAGCCCGATGAAGTGACGTCCAAGTCGGCGTGCCGCAGCCCCCGTCGTCCCGGTCCCAAAGAACGGATCAAGGACAACATCGCCCTGACGGGTGGTTGCCAACAAAACACGTTGCAACAAGGCTTCGGGTTTCTGGGTCGGGTGGACTTTCTTGCCGTTATCGTCTTTGAGACGTTCCGAGCCAGAGCAAATCGGCATCAACCAGTCCGAGCGCATCTGCAAGCCTTCATTAAGCTGCTTCATCGCTTCGTAATTGAACGTGATTGCTTTTTGCTCTTCGCTTTTCGAACACCACAGAAGCGTCTCATGCGCGTTGCAGAACCGCTTGCCACGGAAATTCGGCATCGGGTTGGTTTTACGCCAGACAATGTCATTGAGGATCCAGTACCCAATGTCCTGAAGCGTATTACCAACGCGGTAAATGTTGTGGTACGAACCGATCACCCAAATCGCACCGGTGTCTTTAAGCACACGGCGTGCAGCTGTAAGCCAGTCACGGGTAAACTCGTCATAGTGACGGAAACTGTCAAACTGGTCCCAGTGATCATCGACCGCATCAACCTTGGAGTTGTTCGGACGCAGAAGATCACCGCCAAGCTGAAGATTGTAGGGCGGGTCGGCGAAAATCAGATCGACGGATTTCTCTGGCAGGCTGTTCATCATTTCGATGCAGTCGCCAACCAAAACCTGATCAAGTGGTAAAGATGTCTTTTTTGTCATGATGCCTTCTAGGTTCCCCCTTGAAACTTGACCAAAGCATCAACCGAAATAGTTAATGAAAGAGTTAACCGACTCCGAAATTTTTCAAGGATTCGCATTGTGTTAGAAAGTGCGCTGACTCTTTAGACAATCTTAACCGGTCTGCTTCAAAAACCGGAAGATTTTGGATCGTGTCCCGCCGAGGCGTCTTTCACCGGTCAGACCGGTCAGACTCCGCAGAATAGCCCCCCTCATTGCCGTGCAAAACACTCATTCAGAACAATGCGCATCATCTTAAAGACGCAAGGCCATAGCCTTCTGCACGCCAGACACATCCTCAAAACTGAATGTCATCCCAAATACTTAGCGTAACAGGCGAAAACTGACCATTTGGACAGAACTTGCCTTGCCTCTTTTCTGATCGCGTATACAATCTGCTCACAAACTGACCATAAAAGTTGAACTTCGCACAACGGCAATAACCTTCAGGGGGACATAATGAAGTCTGGTACATTCGGCCTTTCCCGCCGTGCACTGCTTTCGGCCACGGCGGCCGCAGCAGCGGTGGTGTTATTTGGCTTTGGCACACCGGCACAGGCCGCTGATCCGATCAAAGTTTCGGCAATTTACACCGTTCCGGTCGAACAGCAGTGGGTCTCGCGTATCCACAAGGCACTGAACGCAGCCCAGGAACGTGGCGACATTTCCTATGAATTCTCGGAAAACGTTGCCAATACCGACTATGAGCGCGTCATGCGCGAATATGCCGAAAATGGCTCCAACCTGATTTTGGGGGAAGTTTTTGGTGTCGAGCGCGCGGCCCGCAAGGTTGCCGCACAGTATCCGGAAACTGCGTTTCTGATGGGCTCAAGTTTTGGCCCGGAAGGCGAAAACTTCTCGGTCTTTGATAACTACATCCATGAGCCAAGCTATCTGGTTGGCATGGCGGCCGGTGCGGCCACCAAAACCAACAAGATCGGCATGGTCGGTGGTTTTGCCATTCCGGAAGTAAACCGCCTGATGAATGCCTTCATGGAAGGTGCCAAATCGGTCAATCCGGATGTTGAATTCATGGTGACCTTCATCAACAGCTGGTACGATCCGCCCAAGGCCAAAGAAGCATCCTTTGCCATGATCGATAAAGGTGCCGACATCATGTACGCCGAACGCTTTGGCGTTTCCGATGCCGCCAAGGAACGCGATATCCTTGCCGTTGGCAACGTGATCGACACGGCGGCTGATTATCCGTCAACCATTCTGGGTTCCGCCCTTTGGCATATGGAAGCCACCGTTGACCACGCGATTGAAGCGGTCAAAGCTGGTGAGTTCAAAGCCGAAAATTACGGCAAATTCAGCTACATGGAATATGACGGCGGCAGCGTCGTGCTTGACCCGGCCCTTCTGCCCGATGGCACGGTTGCAGACGTCGAGGCCAAGAAAGCAGAAATTCTTTCTGGCGCGTTCGCCGTCCCGGTAAATGACGAAGAACCGAAATCTTCTATGTAAGATTTCCTTAAAATGCGGGGCAGTTCGGTATAAAAGCCGATCTGCCCTTTGTTTATTGGGCCAACAGGCCACGCATCAAAACACTTTCGCCCCACAGCGTGACGCATAAAAACCAAACGGATCACCCGGATGTCATCTGCTGCGCACTCATCACATAAATCGTCCCCGGAACTGCTGCTTCAGCTTGCAGGGATTACCAAAAAATTTGGCCCGCTGATCGCCAATGATGCCATCGACCTTACGGTCCATAAGGGCGAAATTGTTGCCCTTCTTGGCGAAAACGGTGCGGGCAAAACCACATTGATGAACATCCTGTTTGGCCATTATGTCGCCGATGAAGGCACCGTCACGGTCACCAATCGCGATGGCAGTCTTGAACTGCTTGAACCCGGCGCACCACAAGCTGCCCTTGATGCCGGGATCGGCATGGTTCATCAGCATTTCACCTTGGCGGAAAACCTGTCGGGGCTTGATAACATTGTCCTTGGCACCGAACCAATTTTCAGACTGCGACGCGACCGGACGGCGGCGCGCACCAAGCTGGCGGACCTGATGTCGGGATCAGGCTTGAATGTCGATCTTGATCAGCCAGTGCACAAACTGACCGTCGGCGAAAAGCAGCGCGTTGAAATCCTAAAGGCGCTCTATCGCGACGCGCGCTTGCTGGTTCTTGATGAACCCACCGCAGTACTGACGCCGCAAGAAGCCGACAGCCTGTTTGTCATCTTGCGCCAACTGGCCGCAACCGGCCTTTCAGTCATCATCATTGCCCATAAACTCGCCGAAGTCCTTGCCGTGTCACACCGTATTGCGGTTTTACGCGGCGGTAAGAAAGTCGGTGAAATGCAAACAAGCGATGCCGATCATCGCTCGATTGCCGAACTGATGGTCGGTCGCGAAGTCCCGGTCAGCCGCCGCACCGAACGCGTACCGGGTGCACCTGTGTTGCGATTGTCAGATGTGACGATTGATCGCGGCGATGCTCGGCGATCCCTTCATGGTGTAAGCCTGACCGCCTGCGAAGGTGAAATTCTTGGCATTGCTGGCGTATCGGGCAATGGGCAGGCCGCACTGGCACAATTGCTTGCTGGTCTTGATAAACCCGATAGCGGCACTGTCGAGATTTTTGAAGCAATCGTTACAAAATTCGATGCCCATAAATTTGCCCGGAACGGCATTGCCCGTATCCCCGAAGACCGCCATCACGATGGCATGGTCGGATCTATGAGTGTTGCCGAGAACATCGCCATCGAAGATGTCCGGTCAAAGGATTACCAAAAATTCGGCTTCCTTGATTTCGCCGCCATTCGCAAACGCGCCGAACAGGCAATCAAGGATTACGATGTACGTTGCCCCGGCCCGGACGCACCGGCAAGATTGCTGTCAGGTGGCAACATCCAGAAGCTTATTCTGGCCCGGGTCTTGGAAAAATCGCCAAAACTGATTTTGGCCAATCAGCCATCACGCGGCCTCGACGTTGGCGCACAGTCCGAAGTCCACCGCCGCTTGCTTGAAGCGCGGCAAAATGGTGCTGCCGTCATTCTGATTTCCGAAGACTTGGACGAACTTTTGACGATCTCGGACCAGATTGTCGTTATTCACGCCGGTCATGTTTCAAAGGCCATTCCAACCGATGCCATTGACCGATCCGAGCTTGGCCTGATGATGGCCGGACAAACCAAAACCGATACACCGCAAGCACAGACCAGCAACACCATCCATCCGGGAGAAACGCCATGATCCGGTTCGAACCCAGAACCAATCCCGGCCCGATCCTTGTCTATGGTGTTCCGGTTTTCGCTGCGATCTTTGCCATCCTGCTTGCCGCCATTCCGCTGGCCTTGGCCGGCGCCCCGATTATGGACGCCTATGGCCTTATGATCACTGGTGCATTTGGTTCGGTCTTTTCGACTTCCGAAATGCTGACCCGCGCCACGCCCTTGATCCTGACTGGCCTTGCGGCTGCCATCGCGTTTCGCGCCAAGCTTTGGAACATCGGTGCCGAAGGACAACTTTACATGGGGGCCATGGCCGCCGTTGTCGTTGGAACCGGTGTGATTGACGGGCCAAGCTGGGTCATGATCCCAGCGATCATGATTGCGGGCGCATTGGCCGGGGCCTTGATGCTGATCGGTCCGACGCTTTTGAAAACCCGCATGGGTGTTGATGAGGTCGTTACCACCCTTCTTTTGAATTTCATCGTCTTACTGTTTGTTCAAATGATGCTGGAAGGTGCGTTGAAAGACCCAATGTCGATGGGCTGGCCGCAATCAGAACCGATCATTGATAGCGCCATTTTGCCCCCGCTTCTGGAACGCATGCGCGTTCATCTGGGGCTGATCATTGCGCTGGTTGCCGCAAGTGGCTTGGCAGTTTTTGTCAAACGTACCGTCTGGGGGTTTGAAATCCGTGCCGTTGGTGAAAACGCTGCTGCGGCGAAATTTTCCGGTATTTCAGTAACCAAAACCATGATCCTCGTCGCCGCCCTTTCTGGCGGCTTGGCCGGACTGGCTGGCGTTTCCGAAGTTGCCGGGACGCGTGGATATCTCGCAACGGACCTGTCACCGGGATATGGTTATGCCGGGATTGTTGTTGCCATGTTGGCGCGCCTGTCGCCCGTGGGGGTGATTATATCGGCACTTTTCGTTGCATCGGTGTTCGTCGGAGCCGATTCCATGAGCCGCGCGATTGGTGTTTCAAGCTATCTGGCCGATCTGATTGTTGCGATGTCGTTGCTGTGCGTTTTGATCGGCGGATTTTTGACCCGGTTTAAAGTCCGGTTCGACCGCAAAAAGACAGCCGGTTAAGGGGATAAAGACATGGAAATCATTGATATCCTTTTGGCCGCAAGTTTTTGGGAAGCCGCCATTCGCATTGCCACTCCGTTAATTTTCGGGGTGCTGGGCGCACTTGTTTGCGAGCGGGCCGGTGTGCTGAACCTTGGGATCGAGGGCATCTTTACCGCTGGTGCCATGGCGGGCTGGATGGCTGTTTGGCTGGGGGCTGGCCTTTGGGGCGGGGTTCTGGTTGCCGCCCTTGCCGGGGGCTTTTTCGGACTGATCCACGCGATCCTGACCGTGCCGCTTGGCCTGAGCCAGCATGTATCAGGCATCGGGGTAACGTTGCTTGCGACCAGTCTGTCGTATTTCACCTATCGCACCGCATTGCCCGATGTGTCCTCGCCACCACGGATCATCCCGTTTCAGCCGCTTGATATCCCGATACTGTCTGACTTGCCGTTTATCGGGCAGGCTTTATTCTCACAAACCGCGATGACGATGCTGGCCCTTGTGCTGGTATTTGTTACCGGCTGGGTTTTGTATCGCACCCCGCTTGGCCTTGCGATCCGGGCCGTTGGCGATAACCCGTCATCGGTTGAAGCACAGGGACTTTCGGTTTACGGGTTGCGCATTGGTGCTGTTGTGGTCGGCTCGGCCATGATGGCGCTTGGCGGCGCCTTTTTGACCATGTCGGCCTTTGACGCTTTCTTCTTTGGGATGATCAATGGACGTGGCTGGGTCTGTATTGCGCTGACCGTCTTTGCCAGTTGGCGACCGGGCAAGGCGCTGATTGGTGCGTTGCTGTTTGGCGCATTTGATGCATTTCAGGTCCGCCTGCAAACCGAAGTAGGCGCGTATTTCCCATCGCAAGTGTTCTTGATGATGCCCTATATCCTCTCGATCATTGCGTTGATCGTGGTTGCGCGCAAAGCTGATTACCCCAAAGCACTTTTGGTCCCCTGGTTCAAAGGGCAGCGCTGAGCTGACGGCAGACCTCCAACCCGATTTCGCCACCACCAACCAAGGACGACATCATGCAGCCCGATCTGATCCTAAAAAATGCCAATATTGCCAATGGTGCAACGGGCGTTGATATCGCAGTTGTCGATGGCAAAATCGCCGAGATCAGCGAAAACCTTGATGTCCCGGCGCTTGAGGTGATTGATTGCGGCGGCATGCTGGTCAGCCCGCCCTTTGTCGACAGCCATTTCCACATGGATGCGACGCTGTCGCTTGGCCTGCCGCGCATGAATGAGTCGGGTACCCTTCTTGAAGGCATCGCACTTTGGGGGGAACTTAAACCGCTTTTGACCCCCGATGCCGTCATCGAACGCGCCCTTAAATACTGTGACCTTGCGGTGTCAAAGGGCCTGCTTGCGATCCGGACCCATGTTGATGTCTGCGATGATCGGTTGTTGGCGGTTGATGCGTTGCTTGACGTCAAAAAGCAGATCGCCCCGTATCTTGACCTGCAACTGGTTGCCTTCCCGCAGGATGGCTATTTCCGAAGCCCGACCGCCAAGAAAAACGTCATCCGTGCGCTTGATAAGGGTGTCGATGTGGTGGGCGGCATTCCGCATTTCGAACGCACCATGGCCGATGGGGCCGCCAGCGTCACAGAGCTTTGTGAAATGGCCGCGGACCGGGGTTTGCGGGTCGATATGCATTGCGATGAAACAGACGACCCGATGTCGCGCCATATTGAAATGCTGGCTCATGAAACCCAGCGCCTTGGCCTTCAGGGCCGTGTGGCCGGATCGCATCTGACCTCGATGCATTCGATGGATAATTACTATGTATCCAAACTGATCGCCCTGATGGCAGAGGCCGAGGTTTCCGCAATAGCCAACCCGCTGATCAACATCACCATTCAGGGGCGCCATGACACCTATCCCAAACGCCGTGGCATGACCCGTGTGCCGGAGTTGCGCAACGCTGGTCTGACCGTCGCCTTTGGCCATGATTGCGTTATGGACCCTTGGTACTCGATGGGATCGGGGGATATGCTTGAAGTCGCGTCCATGGGGCTTCATGTTGCACAAATGACATCACGCGACGATATCCGAGCCTGCTTTAACGCCGTAACCACCGAACCGGCCAAGATCATGGGGATTGAAGGATACGGTATTGAAGTTGGCAACAACGCCGACTTTGTTGTCCTGCAAGCCCGCGACACCATTGAGGCCATCCGCATTCGGGCCAATCGCCTGTTTGTCATCCGGCGTGGTAAAATCATTGCCGAAACCCCGATGGCACAAACCCGCCTGCATCTGAATGACCGCCCGGACCACGTACGTGAACATGAATATGCACCGGCCCTTTGATCCAAAGCCCGGTGATCGACATATCAAGCTGATCGGGGCATAACCGCCGACCGAATAGAAACCATTACCCTCTGAACGGACGTCTCATGTTCTACGAACCCGGAAAAACCGCCCACAATCTTCCCCACGATCCTTTTAAGGCCTGCGTGGCACCACGCCCGATTGGCTGGATTTCGACGGTGGATAAAGCCGGGCGGCCAAACCTTGCACCCTATTCATTTTTCAATGCGGTGCATGGCAATCCGCCAATGGTGATGTTTTCGTCGGGGGGATCGGTCGACAGCCTGCGCAACGCACGCGATACCAGCGAATTTGTCGCCGCCGTCGCACCAAAATCCATGCTGCGTGAAATCAATTTCTGTTCGGCACCATTACCGCCGGGAGAAGACGAATTTGAATATGCCGGGCTTGAAAAGCTGCCTGCTAAATGTGTGAAACCACATTTGATCAAGGGTGTGCCGATCCATATGGAATGCGAAGTATTTCAGATCGTCGAATTGCCCAGTGCCAACCCGGAAAGGCCCTGCGCGATGGTGATTGGCACCGTGGTTGGTTTGCATATTGATGATGCGATCATTCGCGACGGCATGGTCGATATTACCCTGTTCGAACCGCTTGCCCGGCTGGGGTATCAGGAATACGCCAGCATCTCGGAAACCTTTACCGTCAAACGCGAAGATTTTTGGAAGTAACCCCTGTTACTTGATCGCCGGTTTGTTTCATGAAAGCGACGCGCAAGCGCAAACAAACTGTCACAGAAACTCTCTAATGTGGAAAGCAACACAGTTCGCTCGAACATCAAACGGGCTTGAGCTGGTTTTTTTACATTTCTGATGATTTTTCTGGGGGCACTTTTATGAAACATACATTTGCGGCTGGCGTTGCCGGCATCGCAGCACTGCTTCTTGCCGGAACGGCAATGGCGGACGAAGCCAAGATTTTCGAAACCAAAAGCGCAATCAACAATCTGTCGACGGTTATGGTTGATGGCGGCAAGGCACGTGATCTGACCGTTGGTCTGGGGTCGGGTGCGTATCGTCGTCCGGGCGATCCGGCCAATATGTTTTATGCCGTGTCTGACCGTGGCCCGAACTTTGTTTGCGGTGATGTTGAAACCGTTCTTGGCGTTTCAGAAGACGCCGTCTGCCATGGCAACAAAGTCCGTGTCTATCCGACCCCGGATTATTCGCCGTCGATCTACACCATTTTCCTGGGTGACAATGGTACCTTTGACATCAAGGATGTCATCACCATCAAGGATCAAAACGGTACTCCACTGACCGGCCTTACCAACAAGCTGACCGTGGCCAAAACCGAAAAGCCGGTTGATGCCAACGGTAATGCGCTGGAACAGTCGGTGTCGTCCATCGACGCCGAAGGCATCATTCGCCTGACCGATGGTTCTTACTGGATTGGTGAAGAAAACGGCCCGTCGGTTCTGCATGTTGCCGCCGACGGCACCGTGATCAACCGTATTGTCCCAGCCGGATCTGAAAAAGACTTCGAAGGTGCTGCTTATAAAGTCAGTGGCGGTCTTCCTGCCATTCTGGTCAAACGCCAGACGAACCGCGGCATTGAGTCGATGGCCGTATCGCCAGATGAAACCAAGCTGTATTTCATGGTTCAGAACCCGCTGGCAAACCCGAATGCCGATGCGTACAAAGCCGCCAAGAACACCCGTCTGTTCGTCTATGACCGCGTATCTGAAAAGCTAAGCGGCGAATATATCTATCAGCTTGATGATCCGCAGACCTTCCGAAACGATCCGTCAAAAAAACAGAATGCGCCACGCATTTCTGAAGTTCTGGCACTTGGCAATGATCGCCTTCTGGTTCTTGAACGCACCGACAAAACCACCAAACTGCATGAAGTCAAACTGGCGGGTGCGACCAACATTTTGGCAAGCCGCTGGGATGATATGTCGACCAACCCGACACTTGAGCAGGAAAACGATCTTTCCAAGCTTGATCTGATCGCGGTTCCCAAAACCCTTCGTTTTGACAGTGCCGATTACCCGATGGCCCCCAACAAACTTGAAGGTCTGGCAATCATGGGTGATGGCGCACTTGCAATGATCAATGACAACGATTTTGGCATCAAGGGCGACCCGACCCAGGTTATCCTGATCGACGGTCTGGTTCAGGCGGATAAATACTGATTTTCAGCCTGTCTTTTACCATACATCACTGCGGGAAAGCTGCCATGCGGCTTTCCCGCTTTTTTATTGCGTGAAATGGGCGTAAAAGCAGGCCCATGATGACAGAAAAACAGATATTCGATACGCCGGACGGCGTAGAATCCGTGATCGAGCCAATGGATGAAACGGGTTACCTTGCCCCTGTCGGGTTTGAGGACCAGTTGTTCAATGAACTTGGCGATGTCACCGAACGCCATGACCGTTTGATGTTTGCACCCGGTCCGGAACGGCGTGTGTTCTGGGCCCAGAATGTCTGGCGCAACCCGGTACGGATTGCGATTCCCTCGATCAAGGGTGCGGCCAAAATCCTGAAATTCAATCAGCGCAACTGGGCGATGTTCAAGTTTGACCATTTTTCCCGCGCCAAACTGATTGAGGCAAACTTGCCCCATGTGTCGGCCAAACGTCAGATTTTTGGCGAACCGGCACCAACGGCACCGCTTGGCTCATGGACCCTGATTGATCCTGATACCATCATCGCGTCTGCTGATTGTTCCAGCCCTTGGAAAAACGGCGAGATCGAGTTTGAAGAAGACAAAGTAACACCGCCCAACCGGGCCTATTTGAAATTGTGGGAAGCCTTTACACGCCTTGGTGTGGGACCGCAGACTGGTGATCGCACCATGGATCTGGGCGGAAGCCCCGGCGGTTGGACGTGGGTTTTGCATGAATTTGGCACCGATGTCATTTCCATCGACAAAGCCCGCCTTGATGCCAATATCGCCAAACTGCCGCGTGTTGATTTCCGTCAGGAAAGCGCCTTTGGCCTTAACCCGGAAGAAGTTGGCTATATCGACTGGCTGTGCTCGGATGTGATCTGTTACCCGGATCGCCTGTATCAGTTGGTCAACCAGTGGATGGATGCGGCCATGGCAACCAACTTCATCTGCACCATCAAACTGCAAGGTGACACCGACTATTCCGCCATCACCCAGTTTGCCGATATCCCGGGATCAAAGGTCGTGCATCTTTATAATAACAAGCACGAACTGACCTGGCTGAAAGTCCCCGGCGTGACCGATCAGGACTAGGGTCCGAACCCAATCATCATATCAAATTGCGGCGTTCAAATCAGGACGCCGCAATTTCCTTGATTGATGGATCAATCGGATAATAATCGCCTTTATCTGCACAGAAAATCTGCCCGCCGGTTTTAAGACCCTGACTGTCATCAAGGGTACCGGGCATTAGTGCCATGTGATCGGACTTGACCGGGCGCCAGAAAATCCCTGAACCACATTCCTTGCAAAACCCCCGATCCGTCTTTGGCGATATCCGATACCACCGCAATCCGGCATCACGTACAAGCGTCAAAGCACTTTTATCAAAACCGGCATACGAACTGACATGGCCGTGTAATTTACGGCATAGTTGGCAATGACACATCACCGCATCTTCAAGCGGTGCCATCACGCTGTAACGCACAGCACCACAATGGCATCCACCGTCGAAAACGACATTCGTGTCGGTCTTCTTGATCATGACAATGCCCCAAATTACAATTGATCCATGCGATTTAATTTATCGGGTGATCGGCATATCGCAAGGTGTTAACGCCGATCAAAACAGCCGCAAATCAATTTCAGGCACGGGTTTCAGACAAATATGTTTGAGATTGGCGAAAAGCAGTCCTATTCTGCAGCTTCTGATAAGGGCAGGATGAAGACGCCACCGCGCCATTCCCCGCCATCCAGTCCTGCCCAAATGTGATGGGATAACATGTCCGAAAACTCTTTCAATTATGACGTGCTCGTTATTGGCAGCGGAGCTGCTGGGCTGTCGACCGCCCTTAAGCTCGCCCCCCACGTAAAAGTCGCGGTTCTTTCCAAGGGAAAGATCGACGATGGTTCGACCAATTGGGCGCAAGGTGGCATTGCCGCAGTGCTAGATGCCGCTGACAGTATCGAAAACCACGTGCGCGACACGCTGATTGCCGGGGCAGACCTGTGCAAGCGTGAAACGGTCGAATATGTCGCGGCCAATGCACCGCGTGCCATTGCATGGCTTGATGAACTTGGCATTCAACTGACCCGTGATCCGGCAGGCGGGAATGATCAACCGTTTCATCTGACGCGTGAAGGTGGCCATAGCCACCGTCGCATTGTCCATGCTGCTGATGCCACCGGGCGAGCTGTTCAAACCACTCTTCAAGGCCAGGCCGCCAATCACCCCAACATCAAGGTTTTTGAAAACTTTCTGGCAATTGATCTTGTCACCGACCGAAAGTTTGGTGGCGAAGGCCGACGTTGTATCGGGGCGTACGCACTTGATCTCGAAACCGGGCAGGTAAAATCATTTAATGCCCGCACCGTCGTTCTGGCTACTGGTGGGGCGAGTAAGGTCTATCGTTTCACCTCCAACCCGGATGGTTCGACCGGTGATGGCATTGCCATGGCATGGCGTGCCGGGTGCCGAGTGATGAATATGGAATTCAGCCAGTTTCACCCCACATGCCTTTATCATCCACAAGCCAAATCATTCCTGATTACCGAAGCCGTACGGGGGGAAGGCGGCAAATTGCTATTGCCCGATGGCACACGTTTCATGGACCGCTTTGATGAGCGCGGCGAACTGGCCCCGCGTGACATCGTTGCACGCGCAATTGACCATGAAATGAAGCGCCTTGGTGCCGATTGCGTTTATCTTGATATCACCCACAAAGGCGAAGATTTCATTCGGGAACACTTCCCGACCATCCATGAAACCTGCCTGACCTATGGCATTGATATGACCAAGCAACCGATCCCGGTTGTACCCGCAGCACATTACACATGCGGCGGGGTTTTGACCGACCTTCGCGGTCGAACCGACCTGACCGGGCTCTATGCAATTGGGGAATGTGCCGGTACTGGTTTGCATGGCGCAAACCGTTTGGCATCCAACTCGCTTTTGGAATGTCTGGTGTTTGGCGAAGCCGCATCAAAGGACATTATCGAGGCCCTGCCGGTCGAAGATCATTTCAAACCGATCCCCGAGTGGGATGAAACCGGCATTACCGACTCAGACGAAGAAGTCATTGTGGCCCATAACTGGGAACAGTTGCGCAACGTAATGTGGGATTTTGTCGGCATTGTCCGCACCACAAAACGGGTTCAGCGCGCCCAGCACAGGGTTGATTTGTTGCTGTCGGAAATTGACGAATATTACGGAAATTTCCGCGTCACCAATGACTTGCTTGAACTGCGCAACCTGTCGGTTGTTGCCAAACTCATCATTCAGTCGGCCCTGTGGCGCCGCGAAAGCCGTGGCCTGCATTACACCACCGATTATCCCGAACTCGACGAAAGCGGCTCCCCGCGTCAGACCATTCTGGTGCCAGAAAACTTCGCCGGTCGCTGGGTCATTTCCGGTCAGTGGAAAACCTGATCCATCGACAACATCAGCAAACAGGAACAAGAAGTATGACCGGGCAAGCCAAACTGATCGGGATCGCGCGTAAGGCAAAATCGCGCGCCCCGATGGAGACGCTCGAAAAGGTCGCATGTTCGACGGCATTGGGCGTTGATGGCGATTATCGGGGAAAATTGCGTAAACGTCAGGTTACCATCCTGTCGAACGAAGACTGGCAAACAGCCTGCACGGTTATTGATCGAGCAGATCTTCCCTGGACGACCCGGCGCGCAAACCTTCTGGTCAGCGGCATTCCCCTTCCGCGTGACATCGGAGCCAAAATTTCAATTGGCTCCGTCGTGTTTGAAATCACCGGGGAGACCGACCCGTGTCGCCGGATGGAAGACGCCGCAAAAGGCCTTGAAGAAGCCCTTCGTCCAGATTGGCGCGGCGGAGTAACGTGCCGTGTCATCAAAGACGGCACCATTCAATGCGGTGATGCTGTGCAGATCACATCGATGGCCGATTGACACCTTTGGTAGATTATACTTAGGGTCTACCTTTAAATACGGGATAATCGAACCAACCTGATTAAGGGATATCAATTGCCTGGGTTGGGATGGGTCATTACGCCATGAGCCCATAACGCGTCGCGGTGCAAGCTGGTTTCGAGTTGCTTTAACGCACAACCGACTTACTGATGAAACATGTTGAGACTGTCCCGTATTTTCTAAATCTCGGCTGAGAAAGCTAGGAGATCGATTTGTGAAACCAGCGCCCGTTCCTTCTGACGAAGTTGATCGTCAAAAATCACTCGAAGCAATGGGATTGCTCTCAACGCCGCGCGATCCGGAACTTGATCGCATTACGCGGCTGGCCGAACGTTTGTTTGGATCAGATATTGTTGCGATATCCTTACTCGACAATGATCGGCAATTTTTTAAGTCGCGTGTCAATCTTTCCGTTTCAGAAACAGGTCGCGACATTTCATTTTGTGGGCATGCGGTGATGCATGATGCACCACTTGTTGTCTCCAACGCGCTTGATGATGATCGGTTTCACGACAACCCACTTGTGACAGGTGGTCCGGAGATCCGATCATACCTTGGCGTTCCGATTTCCAATCAGCAAGGATACAAGCTTGGCACGCTTTGCATCATTGATAGCAAAAAACGCGATTTTACAAAGGACGAAATCGCAACGCTTCAGGACCTTGCCCATTGGGTCGAAACCGTAATTGCGCTGCGCTATAGCGAACGCAGCCAGAAACAACTTCTCGAAGACCTCAATACCGCACAACGTGACGTTCTGATTGATACGCTGACAGGTATCTGGAACCGGCGCGGGCTTGAAGAACTTCTGGGGCGCGAGATTTCATCGGCACAAATCAAAAGCGCGCCGGTTGGCATTTTCATGCTTGATATTGATCATTTCAAACGGGTCAATGACACCTATGGTCATTTGGTCGGCGACAAGGTGATACAATCGATCTCTGAAATCATGGCATCGAGCATGCGCGACCAGGACATCATCGGGCGGTTTGGCGGTGAAGAATTCGTCTGTATTCTGCCCGGCTTGCGTCTGGAACGGATGATGTATCTTGGCTATAAGCTTTGCGAAACATTCCGTGAGCAATGCAAGGTCACCAACAAAGACGGCGAGCTGGTATCGGTAACAGTAAGTGTCGGTGCGACATGGTTATCGCCGCATGCGACGACGAAATACAGTTCCGATCAGGTATTACAAACGGCCGACGATGCCCTGTACGAAGCAAAAAAAGGCGGCCGCGATACGGTGCGTTACATCCCGCTTGATGAACATGGCAATCTCGACACGCTCGAAGAATGATCACCTGATCCCGTTGAGACGCAAGACAGCAGACATCTAAAGTCAGTGACAAAACGCGCCTCAATCAAAAAATGCTGACTTGATCCTGTGTCCAAAACCCCTAAAACTTGACCGTCAAAGGGGCTTTGGAACATCGGGGGATGAAGAGTGAAATCGGCACAGCGGCCAGATAACGAATATGCCCGTCAGAAATCACTTGAAAGCATGGGTATTCTGACCAGCAAAGCCGACCCGGAACTGGACCGTATCACACGTGTTGCACAGCGTATCTTCGGCTCGGAAATCGTTGCGATTTCACTTCTCGACAATGATCGGCAGTTTTTCAAATCGAACATCAATCAACCTACAACCGAAACCCCGCGTGACATTTCATTTTGCGGTCATGTGACTAATGACGATGTCCCCTTTATTGTCGAAGATGCAACAAGCGATCAGCGTTTTACCGATAATCCATTGGTCACCGGCTTTCCGCATGTCCGGGCTTATGCCGGGGTGCCTTTAACCAATCCGGATGGCTTTAAAATCGGCGCCCTGTGTATTGTGGACAGTATTACACGCACATTCTCTGCGGAAGACATTCAAATTCTTGAAGACTTGGAACATTGGGCCGAAACAACCATCGCCATACGCTATGGTGCGCGCAGTCCACAACAGGTCCTTGATGATCTTGAACCGGCCAAACACCGTATGCTGATTGATCCATTGACCGGCATCTGGAACAAAACCGGTATTGTTGAATTTCTTCATCGTGAACTGATCAATGCCAGACTGCAAAACACACCGCTTGCCATATACCGGTTTGAAATTGATCAATTCGATAAGCTGGAACAGAACTACGGCGATGAAACAGCCGAGCATATCATTCAGGCTATTTCTGCGGCCATCACATCAAGCCTGCGTGACCGCGATGTTGTCGGGCATATTGATGGTTCTGATTTTGCCTGTCTGATGCCAACGGTCCGTGAAGAACAGACAAGCTTTCTTGGCTTCAAACTCTGTGACACCGTCCGCGAACAGTGCCGGTTCTATGATGCTGACGGCAACCCAACCCGCATTACCATCAGTGTTGGTGCAACATGGGCACCACCGGTGGCAAAGCAACATTTCACGGCAAATCAAATTCTTGGCGTTGCCCAAGAAGCGCTTGGATCGGCAAAATCACAAGGCATTGAAAACGTTGTCTATAAGGCGCTGAATATTCCCGCCACATAGGCTAAATTTCCTTTCAGCCAACCACAAACAAGCCCTTGCGGTTAACAAACGCCGTCATTTCATCCATTGACATGTTTGCAAGTTCCGCCACCCCAATATAGGGGTCACCCGAAAGCCTTAACAACTGCGCAAATGCCGGTTCAGTTTTCACGTTCTGGCGTTTGAGTGCGCGAACACGCTTTGCGAAATCGGGTCCAAGCAGGGAAAGAATTCTGGCCTCTGCCAGCATATGGATAAATCCGTATTGGGCTGTACTCGGGCAATCGGCTGCAAAAATCTCAACTTCAAACCCGTTACAATCACCCCCGGCGCACTCAAACCTTACAACACTTGCCACCCCGACATGTTTTGTCGGCGCGCGCTGGTGACGACGATAGTGTGGGTAGCTCGAAAATGCGCTGTCGACACAATCATTGAACCGCGACAGATCGACCGCATGGCACAGAATATCTATATCGGACTGTTCCGTATTGATCGCGATTGGCAATGTTCCCGCGATCACCGGGTCAAATTCCGCCAAAAGGCCAAAAACATCCGCCTGCTGCAACGCCAAAGCCACATTCGCACCAATATCAGATGCCTTCTGTAACTTTTCCAACCCGCAAAAGGCCGCCGCACATAAGGGATCAGGCCAATCCATCACCGTTTGGTTCATGATCAAATCCGTTCTGTTTCTTGACCCTGCACTAAGCAAAGGTGATACCTAAGGCAACACTTCCTTCCAATCCCTTGGTTGCAATGCGCTTTTCCACGCGTTTTTCTTGCCACCCCACGTATCGGATCCATCTGTAAGATGCTTGACATCCTTGCCATCACCACACCGATTTTCCTGATTATCGCGGTTGGCTATTTTGCCGTTTATCGCAACATCGTTCCACAGACCATTGTCCGGGGTATGGGGGCGTTTGTCATGAACTTTGCCCTGCCATGCCTTTTAATCCGAGCCATGGCACAACGCGATATTTCCGATATCATCGAACCAATTTATCTGATGGCTTATGGCGGTGGTTCGATCATCGTGTTCGCATTCGGATATTTTTACGCGCTTAAAATTGCGAAGAAAAAGCACCCAAACGCGACACTTCAGGGCACGGGGATGTCGTTTTGTAACAGCGGATTTGTCGGGTATCCCATTGCCTTACAGCTATTGGGACCAGCTGCCGAGGTGGGTTTGGCCCTATGTGTGATGATCGAAACCCTTGTGATGATGCCAATGGCACTTGTTCTGGGCGATAGCGGCCAGAACGAGGATCAAAGCAAAGGGCGCGTTTTAGGCAAGGCGTTCCTTAATCTTGGCAAAAGCCCGATCATTATCGGCATTGTCATTGGTCTGTGTATTTCGCTTTCAGGATGGGTCATTCCGCGCCCGATTTTTACAGCCGTCGATATGCTGGCGTCGGCATCCGGGCCGGTCGCCTTGTTTGTCATCGGTGGCGGCCTGGTGGGACTTAAACTCAAGGGACTGCGCGCCGATCTTGCCCGCATCGTCAGCGGAAAACTAATTTTGCATCCGCTGGCGGTTTTCACACTGGTTTGGCTGCTTCCTGATATTGATCCGATTATGCAAATCGCCTGCGTTTCTTTTGCCTGCTCCCCGATGCTCAGCATTTTTCCAATACTGGGTCAACGCTATGGCCATGAAGGATTGTGTGCCGCATCTCTGATGGTTGCGACCTCACTGTCCTTCATCACCATCAGCACCGCATTGTGGTTGCTTGACCTGACACGGGTTTTCGGGCCACTGCCCTGACCAAGCGATTTGCCACAAGGATCCAGTCCAAATTTCACCTAGCCGGGAATTTCACCGGCATGAGCAAGGAGTTCCTCGGCCTCGCGGAGCTCCTGTTGCTGCGCCCACATCTCGGCATAAAGCCCCTCTTGGCTCAAAAGGTCCTGATGACGACCGCGCTCGGCCACCTGTCCATCGCGAAGAACGATGATCTCATCGGCATCAATCACGGTTGAAAGACGGTGTGCAATGATCAGGGTTGTGTGCCCGCGTGACACGTCGCGCAACGCCTGCTGGATATCCTTTTCGGTTCGGGTATCAAGGGCCGAGGTGGCTTCGTCAAAAATCATGATTTTCGGACGTTTCAACAACATACGTGCAATCGACACCCGCTGTTTTTCACCCCCCGACAGTTTAAGACCACGTTCTCCGACCTTGGTTTTGAACCCTTCGGGCAGGCCTTCGATAAAGCCATCGATGCTGGCAAGTTTGGTGACATCTTCGATTTCGGACTGCTCAGCCCCCGGACGCCCGTATGAGATATTATAGGCAATCGTATCGTTAAACAGAACGGTGTCCTGCGGCACGATCCCGATTTCCCGACGGAGCGAATTTTGCGTCACATCGCGGATATCCTGCCCGTCGATGGTGATCCGTCCTGCCGACACGTCATAGAACCGGAACATCAGCCGTGTCAGCGTCGATTTACCCGCCCCACTTGGCCCGACAACCGCAACTGTCTTACCCGCTGGCACCTCAAAACTGACACCCTTTAGGATCTCGCGGTCCGGGTTATAGGAAAACTTTACATCCTCAAAACGAATGGCCGCATCGCTGCATGCCAGTTCAGCCGATCCCGCCTTGTCTTCAACTTCCTTATCGACGTCGAGCAACGAAAACATCCGTTCCATATCGGTCAAAGACTGTTTGATCTGACGATAGACAAACCCAAGGAAGTTAAGCGGCATATAAAGCTGCAACAGGTAGGTATTAACCAGCACAAAGTCGCCAACCGTCATGTTGCCGTCCTGAACGCCCTTGGCCGCCAAAAGCATATTCAGAACCAACCCAACGGCAATGATCGCACCCTGCCCGATATTAAGTTTTGAAAGCGACACCTGAGACAAAACCGCAGCCGTTTCATAGCCGCGCAGTGCCGCGTCATAGCGCCTTGCTTCGTGGGGTTCGTTGTTGAAATATTTGACTGTCTCGTAATTGATCAGGCTGTCGATGGCCTTGGTGTTGGCCTCGTCATCACGCAGGTTCATTTCACGGCGGAACTTCATCCGCCATTCGGTGACGATCAGGGTAAAGGCGATATAAATCACGATGGTGACAAACGTGATCAGCGCAAACCAGAAATCATACAGCGCCCACAAAATTGCCGAGACCATGAAAATCTCAAGCAGGGTCGGCAAAATATTGAACAGCATGAAGGACAACAGGAATTCAATCCCCTTGACCCCGCGTTCAATCGCCCGCGAAAGCCCGCCCATCTGTCGATCCAGATGGAACCGCAACGAAAGCCCGTGAAGATGTTCAAAGACACCAAGGGCAGATGTGCGAATGGCACGCTGTGCCACTTTGGCAAAAACCGCATCACGTAATTCGCCAAAGGCCGACACCAGAATGCGCACCATCCCGTACCCGACAATCAGGGCAACGGGGACAACAATCAATGATGTGGTATCTGTCCCACCAGACGCGGCCTGGCCGGTTTTCTGTCCTGCCCCGCCCAACGCATCGACGGCATATTTATACAGCACCGGCATATAGACATTGGCGACCTTTGCCCCGACGAGAAACAACAGGGCAATGACGACACGCGCGCGAAGCTCAAACTCTCCGCGTGGCCACAAATACGGCAAAAAGTTCTTAACAACGCCAAGCTCTGCGCGCGCAGTTGACTGGCCGGAACCCATATTTTTCAAAATCTTATCCCCAAACGGTCACCGGTGGCATTGCGGTATGCTCTGACGGTGTGCCTTTTCATTCTGTCATCAACAAATGGAACGGCACACCCGGTTTGGCAAGCTTAAGTCGACTTGACCCCGTCGGAGCAAACCGCACTGTTCTGAGGAGAACCGTCGCAGGCTCGATCACGGATAAGTATTTTGATCCCAAGATCATTGCGGATAAACGGTTTGCGGTCTATTTTGTCAATTTGTTGATAAAATCACAAAAAGAACGATCCATCATACGGATCGAAGACGCACACGCTTAAAGGAACGGAAACAGGACCATGACGGCTCTTGCCAGTATCAAAAACCAGGATATCGCAGCACTGATGCGCGATATGGGCATCAAAGCACGCAAAGCAGCGCTGGAACTTGCACAGGTCCCGTCAGAACCAAAAATCTCTGCCCTTAAAGCCGCGGCTGCCAAGCTGCGCGACAATGCAGATGCGATCCTTGCCGCCAATGCCAAGGATATGGAAGCCGGTCGCGCAAAGGGGCTAACCGATGCCCTTCTCGATCGTTTGGCCCTTGATCCGGCCCGGATCGAAGGCATGGCAGCAGGTATCGAGGCCGTTGCAGAACTGCCCGACCCGATCGGTCGTGAACTGGCACGTTGGAGTCCGGAACATAACGGGCTTGATATTGCGCGCGTTTCGGTACCGCTTGGCGTCATTGGCATCATTTATGAAAGCCGCCCGAACGTCACCGCCGACGCCAGTGCGATGTGCATCAAATCTGGCAATGCTGCGATCTTGCGCGGTGGGTCAGAAAGTTTTCATTCGTCACGCGCAATTTTTGACTGCATGGCTGAAGGCATTGCCAAAGCGGGCCTGCCCGACAATGCCATCCAGATGATCCCGACGACAGATCGCGCCGCTGTGGGCGAGATGCTGAAACTGTCCGACTATATCGACGTGATTGTACCGCGTGGGGGCAAATCCCTGATTGCGCGCATCACCGATGAAAGCCGCATTCCGCTGTTTAAACACCTCGAAGGGCTGTGCCATACCTATGTCCATGCCAGCGCCAATCCGCAAAAGGCTGTCGACATTGTCGTCAATGCCAAGATGCGTCGTGTCGGTGTATGTGGCTCAACCGAAACCATCCTGATCGACAGCTCTGTTGCCGGCCGCCTTCTGCCGCGCATTGCCGAAGCCCTTGTCGCCAAGGGGTGCGAGTTGCGCGGCGATGACATCGCGCAATCAATTGACGGCCATATCAAACCGGCCACGGACGAAGACTGGGTGACCGAATATCTTGATGCAATTGTTTCGATCAAAGTCGTCAACGGCGTTACGGATGCAGTTAATCACATCAATACGTACGGCTCTCATCACACTGATGCGATCATTGCCGAAAATGCCGCCGCCACCACGACATTCATGAACGGAGTTGATTCAGGGATTGTGATCGTCAATGCATCAACCCAGTTCGCCGATGGTGGTGAATTTGGTATGGGGGCAGAAATTGGCATTTCCACGGGTAAGCTGCATGCACGCGGCCCGGTCGGAGTCGAACAGCTGACAAGCTATAAATACATCGTGCGCGGCACAGGCCAAACGCGCCCATGATTGCTGCTGCACCAAGATCACATTTGGCCCCACCGCGGGTCGGCTTGCTGGGCGGGTCGTTTAATCCCGCCCACGAAGGGCACCTGCATATCTCGCTTGAGGCATTAAAACGCCTGCAACTTGATGCGGTATGGTGGCTTGTGTCACCGCAGAACCCGCTGAAGTCGCGCGATGGCATGGCTGACCTCGCGGATCGCTTTGATTCTGCACGAATGATGGCAAAGCATCCCCGCATTGTGGTTTCTGCAATTGAAACCGAACTCGGAACCCGCTATACGGCGGACACTCTTGCAGCCTTGCAACGTCGTTTTACCCAAACACGATTTGTTTGGCTGATGGGAGCAGACAATTTGGCCCAGTTCCATAAATGGAAATGGTGGGACAGGTTGATTTTGCATGCTCCCATTGCGGTTATCGACCGTGAAGGGTATTCTAACAAGGCATTGTCCGGGACCGCTGCGCGCCGTATGGAACGTTGGCGCATCCCGATGGACAAGGCGGGTTTGCTGGCCGATCTAAATGTTCCGGCCTGGGTATACCTGCCAATCAAGCGCCATCCGGCATCTTCGACCGCAATTCGCGCCGAAGGCAGATGGCAGGTGTAAGCAACGCGGTGAATTTTGCTGTCGGCGACATGCCGGGGCACCCCGCGGAAAATTAAGGTGGCGACCATAGGTACCGCAAAAACAACTCTGAACCCGAGCGAAATGCTTTCGCTGATCCAGAGTACTCTCGCAGAAGACAAGGCCGAAGACATTGTCACCATCGAACTGACCGACAAGACGTCGATTGCAGATCACATGATCATTGCAACCGGTTCATCGTCACGTCGTGTCGCTTCCATGGCCGAACATATTGTCGAAGCCATCAAAGCCGCTGGACAAGGCCGCGCTGCCGCCGAAGGCAAAGAACAGGGTGACTGGGTGCTGGTTGATACCGGCGACGTCATTGTTCATCTGTTCCGCTCGGAAGTACGTGCGTTCTACAACATCGAAGAGATGTGGGGCGTTGAAAATCCGGCACTCAAACAGCAGGCCGCGCGACTGTACTAACAGTCAGCACCCTTTGTTTGGGCATGTCGCTGGCCTGCGTGCAATCAGGCGGTTGCACGCAGTATCGGCTTCATACTGCGCGATGTTGTCACGACGACACTCAAGATAACGGCCCGGTCAAAGGTCTGGATCAAACGTATGCAAATTACTCTTGCTGCTGTGGGCCGCATGAAATCCGGCCCGGAAAAAGACCTGTTTGACCATTATGCCGCCCGCCTTCGCTGGCCATTCGTTATCCGCGAAGTCGAAGAAAAGAAAAAGCTCCCCCCAAATCAGCTTAAAGACCGCGAAGCAGAACTCCTGTTGGGCGTCATCCCTGACAACGCGTTCGTTGTCGCCCTTGATGAACACGGCAAGGAATATGGATCGATCGAGTTTTCCCAAAAACTTGAAGGCTGGATTGACCAATATGCCGGCAATATCGCATTCGTGATTGGCGGCGCAGACGGGCACGGGCCCGCCTTAAAATCACGCGCCAATACGCTTTGGTCGCTAGGTAAGGCTACTTGGCCTCATATGCTGGTACGCGCCCTGATCGCCGAACAGCTTTTCCGCGCCCACGCCATCCAGACCAACCATCCCTACCACCGCGAATAATCTACCCCGGCGGCTTAAACTTCGTTCATTACACTCGCGAAAAGAAAACTGCAGCGGGTGATGAAACAGGCACGCCTGAGCATAGATCATAAAACAAGAATCGCACCAGAACGGCTTGGCTCCGGCGCGATTTTCCGTTTTTTAATGCAATCCGTATTGGGAACGGACAACCCCTGAATTATAGCGCTCGGTGGCCAACAATTTCGGCTTAATCCCACCTGCATCCTGACCGAACAACGAAATCCCCTGTCCGAGAACTTCGGGAACCGTAAAAATATCAAGCTGGTCAGCAAAACCACCAAACAGGAACTGTGTCACCACAGATCCCCCACCAACGATCCAGATGTCACCATCATCGGCCCGGTTGCTCCGCAACTGATCAACCAGTTCGATGATGCTGCCACCATAGGCCTCTGTATTGGCCGGGCGGTCTTTTGGCAATTCACGGGATGTCAAAACAATGGTGCGACAGTCCTCATATGGCCAGTCGCCAAATTGCATGACCTGATCAAAGGTCTTCCGGCCAATAATCAAGGTCCCGACGGTGTCCAGAAAGCTATCAAAATCGAATTCGGCCGGATCATATTGATCCAGCCAGTCGACCGCACCATTGGCACGCGCGATAAAGCCATCCAGACTGACCGCAATGTAAATGCGGAACAGCTTTTTGCTCATGTGTTTATATCCAACCTTTGGTGGGGTCTTTGCCCCTTTTCCCTCAATCAAGCATAACAGATTGCCAACCAACGATGGCAATAAAGAGGCCAGACACATCAATGCCTCCGAACATCACATCCGAAGGCACTGATTTCACACCCTATTCTTCCGAACAGCTTTTAGCACTCAACAACGTTCACATTAACCGCAAGACCACCCTGGCTGGTTTCCTTGTACTTACTTTGCATGTCGAGTCCCGTCTGGCGCATGGTTTCAATCACCTTATCAAGTGACACTGTGTGCTGCCCATCACCGCGCAGCGCCAGCCGGGCTGCATTGATCGCCTTAACCGCCCCCATGGTATTGCGTTCGATGCAGGGCACCTGCACAAGCCCGCCAATCGGATCACACGTCAGGCCAAGATTATGCTCCATACCAATCTCGGCAGCATTCTCAACCTGCTCGGGTGTCCCACCCATAACCGCACACAAAGCCCCCGCCGCCATTGAACAGGCAACCCCGACCTCACCCTGACAGCCAACCTCGGCAGCCGAAATCGATGCACGCTTTTTATAGATCGATCCAATCGCCGCTGCCGTCAGAAGAAACTCACGAATTTTAATCTGGCTGGCATTGGCCCCGAACCGTTCGTAATAGCGCAGCACTGCCGGAATAACCCCGGCCGCCCCATTGGTCGGTGCGGTCACAACCCGCCCACCCGCAGCATTTTCTTCGTTCACCGCCAGCGCATAAAGATTAACCCAGTCGATCACGGTCAGCGGATCGCGAAGGCCCGCTTCGGGTTTGTCGGTCAATTCATGATAAAGCTTGCTGGCCCGGCGTTTGACTTTTAATCCACCGGGCAAGATACCATCGGTTTTACAGCCCCGATCAATGCAGGCCATCATCGCGCCGTGCACCCGATCAAGAAATTCAATGGTTTCCTCAGCCACCCGCCAGCTTTGCTCGTTGGCCATCATGATGTCGGAAATCGACTGTCCTTCACGCTTACAGATCTCCATCAGCTCATCGGCTGATGAAAACGGGAATGGCAGGGTAATGTTATCGCCGGAATATTCCGCCCCCCGGTCATCGCCAGACACAATAAACCCACCCCCGACTGAAAAATATTCCTGTGCGTGGATTTTAACCCCGTCACCGTCAAAGGCGGTAATGCGCATGCCGTTGGGATGCTGCGGCAGAGTTTCGGTAAAATGAAAAACCAGATTGGTATCGCGGTTAAACGCCACCGCATGCTGCCCATACAGTGAAAGCTGCTTATTGGCGTCAATCGCGGCAATGGTTGGGGGAATTTGGTCGGGATCAATGCTGCGCGGTCGTTGCCCGCAAAGCCCCATAATCACCGCCGTATCGGTCGCATGGCCCTTGCCGGTCAGGGCAAGTGACCCATACAAATCGACAATCACACTGCCTGTTTTGGTCAAAAGATTGCGCGCTTCAAGCTCAAGACAAAACCGGTACCCCGCCCGCATCGGGCCAACCGTATGCGAACTCGATGGTCCGATCCCGATGGTATAAAGATCAACAACAGACAGGTTTACGTCATGTGATGATCTGTCTTGCGATCCCAAAGAGGGATCGGTGGCGGGAACATTGGTCATAAAGGGCCTCCTTCACGGCTCTTGAACGCGCGAAAAGTCGCGCCGTTTGCGAACCGGTGTCTCGCCCCCTCTGTCCCTTGACCTGAGATTGTACCCCTGCTTGCAAAAACAATGTTTCTGCCAACCGGATTTCATCCTTCGGTGGAATCCGAACATCGCCCTGATATGTTAGATGCGACTTTCTTTTTCTCTCTCCAGAGCCTCAATCCGCGACGGTCCATCTGCCTGAGAGTTTTTTGGGGCGATTGCTCCTTCGGCGCCGACCACGGCAATGGTCGAACTCTCCCGTCACGGTACGAGATGCCATAAATGTCACCTCTGAGGATCACCGTTGTCGGCAAGAGTATCCGCGCCATGCCCCCCTGTCAAAAAGCAGCTTTGCACCTGCAAAAAATTCACCTGTCGGGTAGCTGTTATCACAGGGGTTTCATGCTAAATTGCCGATATCGAACATTTTCCTGATGTGATTAACGGCTGTCCCACCCAGTGCGCACAACAGGATTTCTGGCGAACCATCCTGTAAGTCACCATATTTACAGGAAATTCAGCCTTTATCTGTATCTGTATTCTTATCTGTGGGGTTTATGAACGTGACTGAGTTGAATTCCGTAAAGCGCCCGCGTCCTGTGGTGCTGTGCATTCTGGACGGCTGGGGATATCGTGAAGAAACCAAGGACAACGCTGTTGCCTTGGCCAACACGCCTGTCTGGGATGAACTTTATGCCACCTATCCAACCGGTTTTTTAAAGGCCTGTGGTCTGGATGTTGGCCTGCCCGAGGGTCAAATGGGCAATTCGGAAGTCGGTCACATGAACCTGGGGGCCGGTCGTGTTGTCATGCAGGAATTGCCCAAAATTGACGAAGCCGTCAAAACCGGTTCCATCGCCAACACCGATGCGGTCAAAAAAATCATCGCCAAACTGACCGACAGCAAAGGCGTTTGCCACATCGCAGGTCTACTGTCCGACGGTGGGGTTCATTCCCATCAGGTCCATATGGCGGCCTTGGCAAAGATTATTGCGCGTGCGGGGATTCCAGTCAAAATCCATGCGTACCTTGATGGGCGCGATACCGCGCCTAAAAGTGCCGCCAAATTCCTTGAGAAATTCCGCACACTTCTTGGCGATGCCAATGTTGAAATTGCCACGGTGACCGGTCGCTATTACGCGATGGACCGTGACAATCGCTGGGAACGTGTCAGTCAGGCCTATTTTACAATGGTGCAGGGCAAAAATTACGCAGATGGCCGCACCGCGCAAAGCGCCGAAGCTGCGATTAAGGCCGCTTATGACGCCGACACCACCGATGAGTTTGTCCTGCCGACTGTGATTGGTGATTTTGACGGAATCAAGGATGGTGATGGTCTGTTAATGACCAATTTCCGTGCGGACCGCGCGCGTGAAATTCTGGCCGCCCTCTGTGCCCCAGAATTTGACGGGTTTGATCGTGGCACGCCGGTCAACTTCGCCGTTGCCGCGGGCATGGTCGAATATTCATCGGCCCATGCGGCCTATATGGATGCGATTTACCCGCCGCAGGTTCTGCCAAATATCTTTGGCGAAGTCGTTTCCAAGGCGGGGCTCAAGCAGCTCCGCATTGCGGAAACCGAAAAATATCCGCATGTATCGTTCTTCTTTAACGGCGGTGAAGAACAGGTATTTGAGGGCGAAGACCGCATTCTGGTGGCATCGCCCAAGGTCGCGACCTATGACCTGCAACCTGAAATGTCCGCCCCGGAAGTAACCGAAAAACTGGTTGCCGCAATCAAGGCGGAAACCTATGACGCGATTATTCTCAATTTCGCCAATCCCGATATGGTTGGCCATAGCGGCATTCTGAGCGCCGCGATGAAAGCCGCCGAAGCAGTCGACACCTGCCTTGGTCAGGTGATTGACGCGATCAAATCGGTTGGCGGGGTTGCGTTTGTGACCGCCGACCATGGCAATTGCGAAGTCATGGTCAACCCGGAAACCGGCGAACCACACACCGCCCATACGCTTAATCTGGTGCCGACCATTCTTGTTAACGGCCCAGAAGGGGTAACGCTTGAAAATGGGCGTCTTGCCGATGTCGCACCGACATTGCTGCAATTACTTGGCGTTGCCCAGCCAGATGAGATGACCGGCACACCCTTGCTTAAGGGTATGAAAGGACATGATGCGCTTCTTGCGAGCTAACACAGCTTCAAAGATGTCCCTGCCTGCGCTGGCTGCTTTTGTAGTTCTGGTTGCAGGCGGGGCAGCGCCTTCTTTTGCCCAATCGCTGCAAAAGGTTGATCGTAAACTCGATCAGCTTGAAAATCAGCTTTCCGAACAGCAAAAACAGGAAGAATTCCTGTCTCGCAAATCGCGTGAGCTTTGGACCGAAGAACAAGCCCTGCAATCCGAAACCATTTCGGTTGCACGCCGTACCCAGCGCCTTGAAACAACCCTGACCGACCTTGAAGATCAGCTCGAAACGCTTGAGGCACGTGAAAAACGCGCCAATACCAGCCTCGAAGACAAGGCCGGGCAATATGCCCGCATTCTGATGGCGCTTCAGCGGCTTTCAACCACCCCGCCCGAGGCCGTGATTGCGCTGCCAACATCACCGCAAGATACCCTGCGGTCTGCGGTTCTGTTAAAGGCCGCCCTGCCCGGTGTTGAACAGCATGCCCGTGATTTGCGCAACGAACTGCATGACATCTCGACATTGCGCGCTGACATCCGCGACCGCCGTGAAGAAATGGCAACGGCAACCGCCGCACTACAACAAGAACGCGGATCCCTTGCCGCGTTACTTGATGAAAAACGCCGTTTACGGTCGGAAACTGAGGCAGAAGCCCGCGAAGCCGCCAAAGCCGTCAGCAAGCTTGCCGACGAGGCAAAGTCACTTGGTGACCTGTTGGCGACCTTGCGTACACGCGCCGAAGGGCTGCCGATACCACGCATGCGCCCGGACGAGCCGATCAAACAACAGCCCGAACCACAATTAGCCAAGCGCACCGAACCTGATAGTGATACGCTGGGCTCCTCGACGATTGCGAAAAATGAACCACCTAAGCCACCCGCCGAAAAGAGCAATGCCCCCAGTGCGGAAAGTGCGGATGACGAAAAGTTCGCGGTTGGCAGTTCCATCACATTGGCGCGCGGCCATTTGCGCATGCCCGTCAGTGGCAAAGTCGTCACACTGTTTGGTGAAAAATCACGTGGGCCCGACGGTTTAACCGTCGCCCGGTCAAAAGGGATCGAGATCAGCACACGCGAAAATGCGCAGGTTGTCTCCCCTTTTGACGGTAAAGTTGTCTTTTCTGGTCCTTTCCGCGGTTACGGTCGCCTCTTGATTATCGAACACGGCGAAGGATACCATAGTCTTATCGCCGGTTTTGATCGGCTCGACAGTGTGGTAGGACAATATGTGTTGGCTGGCGAACCTGTTGGTATTATGGGTGAAACTGCGCCAAAACTGTATCTGGAGATGCGTCAGGACGGAGAAGCGATTAATCCGCTTCCGTGGCTGGCCTCGAAAAACGGCAAGGTAAGTGGATGAAAACCTCTCGATTGGCAGTACTCGCTCTCGCGACCGGCATGACTTTCGGCCTTGCGTCGCCTAGTTTGGCGCAGTCTTCAAGCTCCTCGGCCGAGACCTATCGCCTGTTGAACCTGTTTGGCGATGTTTTTGAACAGGTCAAAACAAAATATGTCGAAAAAGTCGATGATAAGCAGCTTATAGAAGCCGCCATCAACGGCATGCTGACATCGCTTGATCCGCATTCCTCTTATCTGAACATGGATAATTTCGAGGAAATGCAGGTCGACACACGCGGCGAGTTCGGCGGGCTTGGCATCGAAGTCACGATGGAAGAAGGCTTTGTCAAAGTCATCTCGCCAATCTATGACACGCCTGCTGAGAAGGCCGGTCTGCAGCCGGGCGATTTCATCACCCATATTGATGGCACCGCCATCCGTGGCAAAACACTGAACGATGCCGTCGAGATGATGCGTGGCAAGGTCAATACCGACATCATTCTGACCATCATCCGCAAAGGTGAACAGGCCCCGTTCGATGTCACCCTGACCCGGGCCGTGATCAAAATCCAATCGGTCCGCGCCGAAGTCAAAGAAGACATCGGCTATATCCGGATCACCAAGTTTAACGAACAAACCTTTAGCGGACTGCAGCGCGCCATTGGCGACATGCGCGATCAGATCGGCCCTGAAATCAAGGGGCTGGTGATTGACATGCGCAACAATCCGGGCGGTTTGCTTGATCAGGCAATTTCGGTTTCCGATGCGTTTCTTGATAAGGGTGAAATCGTCTCTACCCGTCCGCGCGACACGGAAAACACCGAACGCTATAACGCCCGCACTGGCGATCTGGCCGAGGGCCTACCGATGGTTGTTCTGATCAATGACGGGTCTGCTTCGGCATCTGAAATTGTTGCCGGTGCGCTCCAGGATCATCGCCGTGCCGTGATCATGGGCACACGCAGCTTTGGCAAGGGATCGGTGCAAACTATCCTGCCGATGCCGGGCAACGTCGCCCTTCGTCTGACGACAGCGCGCTATTACACACCGTCTGGAAAATCCATTCAGGAAGTCGGTATCGTACCTGACATCATCGTCCCGCAGGCCCGCGTCGAAAGCATCGAAAGCGATGTACGTCGCTCCGAAGCATCGCTCAGTGGCGCATTGCGCAATGAAGATGAAGGCACCTCAGATGCGGAAAAGGATGCAAATTCCCGTCGCGATGATGCCGAACAGCTTGCGATTGACGATTATCAGCTGTCGCGTGCGCTGGACATGATTAGGGGCATTTCCCTGTTTGGTCCGCGCCCGCAAGGTTAAGGACCAGAACGGCATCGTGAGAGACTGACAAGTCGTGTTCAGGAAAATCCTAAATTCTTTGCCGTTCGGTAAGAAAAAGAACGGCGATTTCGACGAGGACATGGCCGATGATATGGCTGATGGCCTCGACGATGGGATGAACGACGCCATGTCGGATGCGGATAGTGCCGCATCCGACGGCGTTGACGAAGACGACCTTCTGTTCAGCGAATTGCCGATTGAAGTTCAGGTCAAGAAAATGCCAAAGCGTCCGAAATCGCGGCGCAGCTGGCTGTCTAAACTTCTGATCATCACACTTTTCATATTCCCGTTTGGGGCAACAGCCGTTGCCATGATCCCGGTTCTTGATCCTGAAACCGGATGGCGCCTGTTCCATCTTGGCGGCCCCAGGGCCACCGTTGCAGTGCCTGGATCCGAACGTGAACTTCAGGAAGAAATTTCCCGCGGCGTTCAGGATGTGCAGGATCGTGATCGCGCAGCCCAAGACGCAAACGCGCCGGACGGCACACCTGAAAACGGGCAAACTTCCGACGATATCGCCAATCAGCTCGAGGGTGTGTCTGATTTGATCGGCGCTCCCAACCAAGATGGCACTACAGGCGACAGTACGCAGCCAACCCCCGAAGAACTCGCAGCCCTGATCGCAGAAGAAGGCGCAATTGACGATCCGATTGAACCTGATCCCTTGCGCCCGGCCCCCGTGCCTGGCCTTGACGAAGAAGGCAGCTTTGGCCGAATTCCACGGATTGGGGATGATGGGACAACCCCGTTTGATGCCTATAAGCGTCCCTTTGAAACTGTCGAGAATCAGCCTTATGTCGCCATCATCCTGACCGGTGTTGGTTTGAATACAGCCCGCACAGAGGCTGCCATCAATGATCTGCCACTGAACATCTCTTTGGGGATTTCACCCTATGCCCGCGACATTGCCAAGGTCGCAATGGATGCACGCGCCATGGGCCATGAAGTCTTCTTGCAAGTCCCGATGGAACCCAATGATTTCCCGCTGTCCGATCCGGGACCGCGTGCACTTCTGACCTCCCTGTCCGAGGGCGAAAACCTTGTCCGGCTTGAATGGTTGCTGGCCCGGTTCCCGGGATACGCCGGGCTTGTCAGCCATCAGGGATCAAAGTTTGGCAGCATGGATAGCGCCATCCGTCCGGTGCTTGAAATCATCACCCGGTCGGGTCTGATGTATGTCGAAGGATCAAACAGCGGCATCGCAAGCTATGGCGCGCAACTGGCCGCAAATGCCAGTTCGCCAAATGCCGTTGGCAACATCGTGATTGATGACGTTCCAAGCCGCCGCGAAATTGATGCTCGGTTAAATGAACTTGTTGAACTGGCCAAACGCAATGGTGCGGCCATCGGCTTTGCCCAATCCTACCCTGTCACCATTCAGCGGCTTAAAAACTGGGCTTTCAGATTACGCCGGCAAGGCGTTGTTCTCGCGCCGGTAAGTGCTCTTGCAAACCGTCAGGTCACCGCCCAGTCCGCCGACGAAGCAGAAGCCGCAAGGCGTCAGGCCGAACAACTGGAAAACGAAGCTGCCGCCGCGCAAGAAAATGGCGACGGATCTGCCGAACCAACCAACACCATTGAAAACTAGCTGGAAAAAGTGCCAGTCTTGTCTGGTACTTCCGTAGTCAGGAGCCATCATGGCGCGTAAGATCAAAACCACCACCCCGGCAACCGACATGGATACCCCAACACCCAACACCCCAAAGGTTCAGGCCGAAGACCTGCCCTATCGACCCTGTGTCGGCATTGCTCTTTTTAATGCCGACGGTCTGGTCTGGATGGGCAATAGGCTTGGCTTTGAAGGGGCTTGGCAACTGCCCCAAGGCGGGATTGATGACGGCGAAACTGCCCTTGATGCCGCCATGCGCGAACTTAAAGAAGAAATCGGCACTGATAAGGCTGAAGTCGTTGCTGAAACACCTGACTGGTTGACCTATGACCTGCCGGACCATTTGATCGGCAAGGCGTTCAAGGGCGCATATCGCGGCCAAAAACAAAAATGGTTCGCCATGCGCTTTACCGGCAAAGACAAACACATCAAGATTGATGTGCCAAATCCTGAATTTGATGCGTGGCGCTGGACGGATTTTGTCACTTTGCCCGACCTGATTGTACCGTTCAAACGACCGGTTTATTTGCAAATTGCTGAGTCATTTCGTGATGTACCGCAAAGAATTCGTGAAATGAAGGAACTATAATCCTAACGTCGCGGCTTGATTGCGACGTGTTTTTCACCCAATTTCATGACATACAAAATACCAGTGGTTTAGAGGAGTTCCAACATGGGTACGGATCGGGTTATCTTTGGTGTTCTGACCATCGTGGTCGGCATTTTCGGCCTGTTTTATGCGTCGGGTTCGCATGACGGTTATTCTTATTTTGTCGGTCTGGCCCTGTTTATTGGTGCTGTCTTGTTCATGTTCCACCTGATCAAAGGCCATTATGATCAGCTTGAAGAAGCCGACCACGCGTAATCAGCATACAAACCCTTGCAACTAACAGGTTTCAATCCGGGTCGATGCGCGTTAGGGATAGTCTATGAGCAATACACATTGGGATCCCGCCCGTTACGGTTTGTTTGGCAATGAACGCCAACGACCGGCCATCGACCTGATTGCCCGCTTACCCAAAGCGGCCGACGGATTTTCACCGCGTCACATCGTTGATCTGGGCTGCGGCCCGGGCAATGTCACCGCATTGCTGGCCGCGGCCTATCCGGGGACAGCGACCGATGACGTTAAAATTGTCGGGGTCGATTCATCTGATGAAATGATCGACACCGCCCAAAAGCGCGACGAAAACATCGACTGGCAAAAGGGTGATATCGCCAGTTGGGAACCAGAAGAGAAAGTCGACCTTCTGTTTTCCAATGCCGCCCTTCATTGGGTGCCCGATCATTCAAAACTGTTTCCACGTCTTTTAAGTTTCGTGCGCCCCGGTGGGTTGCTGGCCATTCAGGTCCCCAATAATTTCCTTGCTCCCAGCCATCAGTTGATCGGCGAAGCCGGTCTTGATTGGCCCAAGGAAGTGGCCAAGGCCATGCATGCCGCACGCATCATGCGCCCCGGCGACTATTTTGATGCGATGGCACCGGAATGTGACGACATTGATCTTTGGCAAACGCAATATTGCCATGTGCTGACCGGCGAGGACCCGGTGCACAACTGGGTCCGTTCAACCACACTGCGTCCGGTAATGACGGCCCTGCCCGATGACGAAGCCCGCGCAAAATTTACCGAAAAATACAAGGCACGGCTGTCTCAGGTTTATCCCCCGCGCGATGATGGCCGCACCCTTTTTCCATTCAACCGGCTTTTCATGATTGCGCGCAAACGCCCGGCATAAATCCGACCATAACGCCCAACTTATGACAGGAACATTCCCATGGCTGACTTTCGCGAACATTTCGTCAAAGCTTGCGGCTATGAAATGCATGTCCGAATCTGGGGCGATCCGTCCAAACGCCCCCTGATCATGAGCCACGGCCTTGCCCGTCTGGCAGATGATTTCGATCATGTCGCACCTCATTTTACCGATCAGTATTATGTGCTCTGCCCAACCATGATCGGACGGGGTTTTTCAAGCTGGGCAAAGAACCCCGATCAGGAATACACCGTCCCGTTTTATGTCGCCCAGACATTTGAGATGCTTGATCACTTCAATGTTGATACGTGCGACTGGATTGGCACATCAATGGGCGGGTTGATTGGCCTTTATGCCACCGCCGAAGTCGCCGGGCGCATTGAAAAGCTGGTTCTCAATGATATCGGCCCCGAACTGGATCAAGGTGCCGTTGACCGTATTAAATCCTACGTTGGTGCTGCACCGGAATTTGAAACAATCGACGAGGTCGAAAAGATCGTTCGGATGATCTATGCCCCATTCGGGGTCAAAGATGATGCAACTTGGTCGTTTTTGGCATCGCGTTCAGTTCGGCGTCTGCCCAATGGTAATTTCATGATGCATTACGATCCCGAAGTCATGCGTGTCTTTGCCGAACATATTGATTCTTTTGATGCATGGGACGTTTTTGATGCGCTTCCCTGCCCCGTTATGCTGATCAGCGGTGAACAATCCGACCTGATACCGCGTCGCATCGTCGACAAGATGAAACAAAAAAAACCACAAATGCCGATTTTCGCAGTAGCGAACTGCGGGCACGCTCCCCATTTGAATGACAGAGCACAAATAAACGCAATCAGGGCATTTTTGACCGGCCAGTCGCAATAGGCATTCCCAAACGAATGCCGCACCATACAAAACCCGGCCCAAATAGCCTGATGCCTGACTGTTCGCGAAACGTTGAGCCAAAATAATTAACGCCGCGAACAGATACATCGTTGGTATGGGACCGACACCGATCTTGCCCAAGTTGGCCAGCGTACAGGCTTTGTCCTGAGCCTCGCGTCGAATGTTGTGCTGTTTCTTACTGCTTGGGAACAAGCCGCATGACGAACCCGCATTTGTCGATCAACTGGCTGCTTGCAGCGCCGCTGGCCACCGTATTCGGATTTGGCCCGCTGGATGCTGCCTATGCGCAGTCAACGACGACGTCAACCATGACAGATGCACCCTCGTCGTCATCATCCTACCTTGTGCCGGGTGGCAATCTCATGTCAGGCATCTTACCCCCGGCTGGCCATAACAGTTTGGGGCGCTATATCTCCGGCCGCACAACATATGGCATCCAAATAAGCCCCGATGACACCAACAACACTGATGATGCTGGGCAGGTCTGGCTTGAACTTAACGGGCAGACCACCGCCACAAACGGTATGAGTGCGCAAGTTGGCCTTGGCTATGCCCCAACTCCGGATGTCGGCATTGCCGTCGGACCCTTTGTTGACCTCAGCGGTTCAAGGGCGGATAATTTCGGTGCTTATGAAGCCGGAAGCTATGAGCATCAAACGCGCTCATCGCGTATTATGCTCTCGGATGGCAGCAGCGGTTTTGATGATGCCGGGTTTGCCGCATCCTTATCCTTCATGCCGCTTGAAGACATCTGGATCGGGCTGCACGGCAGCGTATCGCACAGCCTGACACCTTCCGAAACGCATCAAGGCATGCTTGATGGCATTGATGCCATGCTTGGCCTGACCGCACGCTACCGGATCGAGTTTTGATCCATCTTCGCCGTTGCATCTTTTGGCCGATCAACCATCAAATACCTTGTTGCGTTACCTTGCTGTCCTGTATGACTCTTGGCAGGAAACACAGGGACATATAAACGCGCATGAGCACTCCGCACCAGCCCGAACAAACCATCCTTGGCGCACCATTTGACGCCTGCAATGCGCTTGCTTCGGCCAAGAATGCCAATCTTTATCGCGCTGCCATGCGGCTGAGCCCGGAACGCCAGCGGTTCTTTTTGGCAAGTTACGCCTCCATGCGCGTGATCGACGATATTGTCGACGACGGTTTTCTCGAACTGCCCGACACCGAACGTCAACTCGACCGTGAAAACGTCCTTGCGACCCTTGATAATTGGCAAGCACAGATTGTTGCGTCCAAGGCTGACAAGCCCAATCCCCTGCCCGAAACCGGCCCTCTTGATGAAAATGTCTATGACGCCTTACGTCAAACACTGGGACGCAGCGATCTTGCAACCGATCCATGGATCGAACTTGCCGACGCCTTGCGCCGCGATATTGCCGAAGACCCGATGGATGAATGGGACGATTTCATTTCCTATTGCGAGGGGGCGACTGCCGCACCGGCCTCGATTTTCGTTTATCTGCTGTCGGCACGGTATGATGAGGCAATTGGCTATACGTCGCCGCTGACGAACGCACCGCTGTATCATGCGCGCGACATGGCGATTTTCTGCTACATCATCCATATTCTGCGCGACCTTCCCGAAGACATCAAAGGCCCCGACCGCCTTGTCACCATCCCGTCCGAAGTTTTGATTGCGGCCGATATTACAATTGGTGAAATTCGCAACGCTATCGGTCAGGGCCGATATAGCGATCTTGACCTTCTGGGCTCGATCCTGATGGAACATGCTTGGGAACATTTTGAAACCGGTCAGGCCCGTTCTGGCGAATTGCTGTCCGTTCTTGATGCTGACGAAGCCGACACCCTGTCGCGCCTTTTTACGGTTTATATCGAACTGGGTGGGGCGATGATGGAAAATGGATATGCCGCGTTTCTGTCGGACCGCGACGAGATCATGCAAATCACAGCCCAAAGCAGCCTGCCGGACGTTAACGAACAATAAGTCGGGCTTTTGGCTCGAATTCACAAAGAGGCTCGACCTTCGAGCAAACCTCAACCATGATGTTGTTCGCCACAATTTAGCAAAAATAACGGCCGCATCGAATTTGACTTTGCCCAACTCGTCCCAAATGTCGGAAACCAGACTAAAAGAGCCAAAATTCACGAAAAGACTTCCCTGCGGCCTCTCTCTCGTTCGCAAAAGAGGTTAATTGATGTTTCCGTTGCTAAAAAAGGTGGAATCCTGGATCCGCAACCAATGGGTCGATGCTGCTGTTGGCTTCATATTACTGTTCACCGCCCTGAATGATACCGGCGACACACTTTTTGATGATGTCATGTCTGGAAATGTTGGCACATCACATGGCGTGCTTGTTTTAGGGCTGGCCCACATCATTCGATCAGTCCCGCCAGTTTTGCGGAGCATCGGGCTCATTTTCTATCAAGAAAAAGCTGAGTGACCACGGCAAACAAGCCGGAACGCTCCTGATCAGGCCTTTTGCGCCGACTTTGCTTCTGTCGAGCAATGCTGCACCGCTTTGGGATGCAAAAGAAAACCCCGCCAAATTGGCGAGGTTTATCATTTTGGTGTTCTGTGGTGCGACAGGGTTAACCGCGCAGGGCCGCAACACCCGGAAGAACCTTGCCTTCCAGCCACTCAAGGAAAGCACCGCCAGCCGTCGAGACATAGGAAAATGCCTGATCAGAATTGGCATGGCGCAGGGCTGCAACCGTATCACCACCGCCAGCAACCGAAAGAAGTTTGCCTTCCTTGGTCAGTTTGGCGGCATGCTGCGCAACCGAAACGGTTGCCGTGTCAAACGGGGTGATTTCAAACGCACCCAGAGGCCCGTTCCACACCAGCGTTTCGCACGATTCCAGACGCTTATTCAGGTCTTCGATCGTTTTTGGACCGGCATCAAGGATCATACCGTCATCCGCAACATCATTGATGTCAGAAACATCATGCGGCGCATTGGCAGCAAATTCCTTGGCCACAAGACCATCGACCGGCAACACAATCTCGCAATTGGCGGCTTCGGCCTTTTTGAAAATTTCGCGTGCTGTTTCAAGAAGATCATGCTCGCACAGCGATTTACCAACATTGACACCCTTGGCGGCCAGGAACGTATTGGCCATGCCGCCGCCAATCACCAACTGATCAACCTTGGCAACCAGATTGCCCAAAAGATCAAGTTTGGTCGAAATCTTGGCACCACCAACAATCGCCATCACAGGATGTTTCGGCGCTTCAAGCGCCTCGCTCAAGGCTTCGAGTTCGACCTGCATCAAACGACCTGCATAAGACGGCAACGCGCGTGCCAGTCCCTCGGTTGAAGCATGTGCACGGTGCGCGCATGAAAAGGCATCATTGACATAAATATCGCCAAGCTTGGCCAGTTCGGCGGCAAATGCCGGATCGTTTTTTTCTTCTTCTGCGTGATAGCGCAGATTTTCCAAAAGGGCGATCTCACCATTTTCAAGACTGTTCACAACACCTGCTGCCGTATCACCAATGCAATCATCGGCAAACTTCACAGGACGACCAAGCTGTTTGGCTAGTGCCTCTGCGACCGGTTTAAGTGACATTTCCGGCACACGTGCACCTTTCGGACGGCCAAAATGGGTGATTACAACCAGTTTCGCACCGGCATCGGCCAGTTCGATCAGTCCGGGAACGGTTCGGTCGATACGGGTCGTATCCCCGACAACACCGTCTTTCATCGGGACGTTAAGATCAGCGCGCAGCAAAACGCGCTTGCCAGCGACATTGACACCGTCAAGCGTATTAAAGTCAGCCATTATCTGAACCTGCTTTTGAGTTTTACAAAAGACGGGATGGGGGATGTCCCGACATGGATTGGACCAAATCCTGATGCGCCCTGTTTTGCCTGATCGGCACAACCGACGCAAGGCCAGATGGGGTCCGTAAGAATACCTGTCAAAAAAACCGGCCTTCACAATTCGTGTGGGCCGGTTATCGAAACCTGATCAGTGATGGGCCAAAAGCGACGCATGCACAAAGCCCGAAAAACTGGTCGCAACCGGCCCGGTCATCAAAACATGATCATCGGGCAGCCATTCGATGGTTAAATTGCCACCATCCAGAATGATTTCGGTTTTGCGCCCGGTCAGTCCGCGGCGTGCCGCAGCAACACCGGCGGCACATGCCCCCGTGCCGCACGCGCGTGTCACACCGACACCGCGTTCCCATACCCGCATGCGCAACTGGTTTTCACCAATGATGCTGCATACTTCGATGTTCGCCCGTTCCGGGAACATTTCATGATGCTCAAGAACCGGACCAAGCTTTTCAATATCAATCGCCTCGGCATCATCGACAAAGAAAACAGCATGCGGATTACCAACATTTACCCCAACCGGGTCCGAAAGCGGCCCCAGAGATAGCGGAATATGGTTGCTATCAACCGCACTGCCCAACGGAATATCGCGCCAGTCCAGTTTGACCTGTCCCATATCAACCGTGATCTGCCCATCCGCCAAACCATTGGCATCAAGCAGCCCAACCACGGTTTCGATGATCACGTCTTTGCGGCCAAGTTCACCCATCACAATATTGGCTACACAGCGCGCCGCATTGCCACAGGCCTCGACCTCGCCGCCGTCATTGTTACGGATGCGCATGAACGCATCGGCCAGCTCGTCACGGGCGGGCTCAATGACAATCAACTGATCGCAGCCGACACCGGTTTTACGATCCGCGATACGGGCAGCGGTTGCGTGATCAAGATCGAGCACAGCGGGATCACGTCGTCCGTCAAAGACAACGAAATCATTTCCAAGACCATGCATTTTGACAAAAGGAATACCGTTCATACCTGCCTTATAATCATGATTTCACCCTGCGTCCACATGCGGCTTATCACGACATATAAGCGCCCCACCTGTTGGTCAGGCTGAGATTGCCGGCTTGAAAGGTGTCGCTGGTGCGCAATAGCGTACTTTGCGCGGTGTGAAACCGGCCGCCTTGAAATAATCGCGTTGGCGTTGGTCCATTTCACCAAGCGAGACATAAACATTCCCACATTGATGTTCCGCTGCCAATCGGGTCATGGCTTCGCGCATGGCATCGAGCACATAGGGCCGCGAAACAATTTCCACCGTCATCACATTATCAAGATGAAGAACACGACCATCGGCCATGTCATCATGCACCTGATAGGAAAACAGCCCGTGGATATACCCACGCTCGTTGGCAACCACGATAATACCGCGCGACCGCAGCCAAAGAATATCTTCGCATCCCTCGCCGGGCACGATCTCGGACGTGGGTGAACAACATTCGGCAACGAATTCACACCACCGATCAAACGTCAGATCAGCCTGCAACATCTGCACCAGCGGATACGTCATGTCGGCTGTGTGCGATGTAAGGGGACGTGCGTAATATGTTGCTGCCATGGCCCTAATCCTTGGGAATTTTCCCGATCATGGCGCAAATAATTCGGCCCAACCTTGATGTGCATCAACACCTTTGCCCGGCCAACCGCGCATAAACACTCTCAGCACTGAAGAGTCCTTAAATATGCAGGCCCATATTTTCTTATGATTGAGTAGCAGGAAGGTTTTAAGCGCATACATTGATGCACATCAATGGCGTGACCATCACAATCCCGCATAATCGCTCAAGACTTAAGAAAACCTCGCCTGTGACGATGTCGCCCATCCGGGACGACACCTATGGGTGGGGCTTTTGGTGCAGGGGAATGGCAGCTTGTAAGCAGCATGCCGTTCACCGGGACAGATTGGAACCGGCCAGCCAAGGGTTGACCAGTTCCCCGAATACCTTGAACGGGAGTCGAGCATGAGCCAGGGGAGCATGGCACAGACAGCACCATCATCTGTTGCTGTTAATTACAATATGGACGTTGTGCGCTGGGGCGCACTGGCGACCGTATTTTGGGGTGTGATTGGTTTTTTGGTGGGCGATGTTCTCGCCTGGCAATTGGCGTTTCCGGCCCTCAACTTCGATATAGAATATCTCAACTTCGGGCGTTTGCGCCCGTTGCACACGTCTGCGGTGATTTTTGCCTTTGGCGGCAATGCGCTGTTGGCGACGTCATTCTATGTGGTGCAGCGGACCTGCCGCGCCTCGCTTTATGGCGGAAAGGCGCTTCCGGCATTTGTATTCTGGGGATATCAGCTCTTTATCGTCATGGCGGCAATCGGCTATGTCACGGGCGTTACTCAGGGTCGTGAATATGCTGAACCAGAATGGTTTGTCGATCTTTGGCTGACCATCGTTTGGGTGTGCTATCTGGCTGTGTTTGTCGGCACGCTGCTCAAACGTCGCGAGCCGCATATTTATGTCGCGAACTGGTTCTATCTGGCGTTCATCGTCACGATTGCGATGCTCCATCTGGGCAACAACCTTGCAATCCCGGTTTCGCTGTTTGGTACCAAATCCTATTCGATGTTTTCCGGCGTTCAGGATGCACTGACCCAGTGGTGGTACGGCCATAACGCGGTTGGCTTCTTCCTGACGGCTGGCTTCCTTGGCATGATGTATTACTTCATCCCCAAACGTGCCGAACGTCCGGTCTATTCATACCGTCTGTCGATCATTCACTTCTGGGCGCTGATCTTCCTCTATATCTGGGCCGGTCCGCATCACTTGCATTACACCGCCCTTCCTGACTGGGCGCAGACCCTTGGCATGACCTTCTCGATCATGTTGTGGATGCCATCCTGGGGCGGGATGATCAACGGGTTGATGACCCTGTCTGGGGCTTGGGACAAATTGCGCACTGATCCGGTCTTGCGGTTCATGGTGGCAGCTGTTGGTTTCTATGGCATGTCGACCTTCGAAGGTCCGGTCATGTCGATCAAGGCGGTTAACGGTCTTTCGCATTATACCGACTGGACCATTGGTCACGTACATTCCGGCGCACTTGGTTGGGTCGCATTCGTATCCTTCGGGGCGATCTATCATCTGATCCCGGTCCTTTGGAACCGTGAACGCCTTTATTCCATGCGTCTTGTGTCGCATCACTTCTGGCTCGGTACCATTGGCATCGTTCTTTACATCACCTCGATGTGGGTATCGGGGATCATGCAGGGTCTGATGTGGCGCGCTTACGATGAACTTGGTTTCCTTCAGTATTCCTTCATCGAAACGGTCGAGGCGATGCATCCCTATTACATCATTCGTGCAACCGGTGGCCTGCTGTTCCTGCTTGGCTCGTTCCTGATGGTCTGGAACGTTTACAAAACGATCCGTGGCGATCTGCGCAACGAAGCACCGATTGGCACACCCGCAACCGTTGCGGCCGAATAAGGGGGACGAAACATGCTTCTTAAAAAACACCATATTGTTGAAAAGAACGTCTTCGTTCTGATCCTTGGCATTTTCCTGACCATCATCATTGGCGGCATTGTCGAAATTGTGCCGCTGTTTACGATGGAACAGACCATTGAAAAGGTCGAAGGGGTGCGCCCCTATTCGCCGCTCGAACAGGCGGGTCGCAACATCTATCTCCGCGAAGGGTGCTACAATTGCCATTCCCAGCAGATCCGTCCGTTCCGTGACGAGGTCGAACGCTATGGCCATTACAGCCTTGCGGCCGAATCGATGTATGACCATCCGTTCCAGTGGGGGTCAAAACGAACCGGTCCCGATCTGGCCCGTGTCGGTGCGAAATATTCCAATGCCTGGCATGTTGCCCATATGACCGATCCGCGTTCTGTCGTTCCGGAATCGATCATGCCGGGTTACCCGTTCCTTGCGAACCGTGCTTTGGACTTCGATGACGCCAAGGCGCATCTCGAAACGCTCAAAATGGTTGGGGTTCCCTATACCGACGAGATGATCGAGGCCGCCAAGGCAGACCTTTACCTGCAAGCAAGCGAGGACGCCGCCTATGACGACGATTTCCTTGCACGCTATCCGAAGGCGGCGACGGGTGATTTTGACGGCAATCCGCAAAAACTGACCGAGATGGATGCGCTGATTGCGTATCTGCAGGTGTTGGGCCGGATGGTCGACTTTACCACGTACAACCCGCAAATGAACCTGCGCTAGGAGGAGGGAAAGTCATGGAATTCTTTACGCAACTTGCTGACTTTTTCCGCCCTCTCTGGGGTTTGTGGCTGATGCTGCTGTTTAGCGCGATTATTGCCTGGGTCATGTGGCCAAGCAAAAAACGCAACAAAGACATGGAAGCGCATGCCCAGATTCCCTTGCGGGATCAGGATTAAGGGGAGAACAGAGCAATGCCGACAAACGTCGAAAAAGACCAAGTATCCGGGCGTGAAACAACCGGCCACGAATGGGATGGCATCAAGGAGCTGAATACGCCCCTGCCCTCCTGGTGGGTTTACGTTTTCTGGGTCACCATCATCTGGTCTGTTGGCTATTGGGTTGTTTACCCATCATGGCCAACCGCGACCGACTATCTCAAGGGGACGTTTGGCACGACCAACCGCACCCAACTGCACGAAACCATGGCCAATGTTGCCGCCGAACGCGCCCCTTACATGGAACGTCTGGCTGCACTTGATGTCAGTGAAGTTGTCAATGACCCGGAACTTCTGAATTTCTCGATGGCCGGGGGCAAGGCAATCTTTGCTGATAACTGTGCGCCCTGTCATGGTACGGGTGGATCGGGCAATCCCGGTTTCCCGTCGCTTCAGGATGATGCATGGCTTTGGGGCGGTTCGCTTGATGCGATCAATGAAACGCTTCATGTCGGCATTCGCTGGGATGCAAACGAAGATACCCGCCTTAACGACATGCCTGCCTTTGGTCGTGATGGATTGCTTGAACGCGAAGACATCAGCGATGTCGTGCAGTTTGTCATGGGCTATTCCAATCGGGCGACCGACGGGGATGCTGCCCAGCGTGGTGCGATTGTTTTTGAAGAAAACTGCGCTGCCTGTCATGGCGACAACGGCAAAGGCATTCAGGAACTCGGCGCACCAAATCTGACCGACGCCATCTGGCTATATGGCGGCGATCAGGCAACGCTGACGGACACCGTGACAAATTCCAGGCGCGGTGTGATGCCTGCCTGGGGCGACCGACTGGACGAAGAAACCATCAAAATGCTGACCGTTTATGTCCACTCCCTTGGGGGTGGTCAGTAAGGCCCACGCAAATAGAAAGCCCGTCGCCCCGTCACGTAAATGATCCTGTCAGCAATTGACATGCATCATGGTGACAGCGGCGGGCTTTTTGTACTTTCAGTCTAAGATTTGAATAATTCGAGCCTGCCCCACAAAGCTGTCAGACACATCAAATGTTATGGCAGCGCCGCCGCAGAACCCGGCTGGTGGTTCCACCACAGAGAGCAGTCGAAGTTGTGCGGCGTAAAATTCAGGTAGCGAACATGGCCATGTCCAATTTGCAGCATCCCGACCCCAACACGATCGCCGCCGACGGTGAAGATGATCGTGACCAACCGCTTTATAAAACCCGCGACAAGGTCTACCCCAAACGTGTTTCCGGGTATTTCCGAAACCTCAAATGGTTTGCCCTGATTGCCCTTTTGGCAATCTACTGGGTTGTCCCGTGGCTGCGCTGGGATCGCGGGCCAACCGCCCCCGATCAGGCGGTTTTGATCGATATGGATCTGGGGCGCGCTTATTTCTTCTTTATCGAGATCTGGCCCCAGGAAGTCTATTACATCACCGGGCTTTTGATCCTGGCCGCCATCGGACTGTTTTTGGCAACGTCACTGTTTGGTCGCATCTGGTGCGGCTATGGCTGCCCGCAAACAGTTTGGACCGATCTTTTCATGCTGGTCGAACGCTATATTCAGGGCGATCGCAATGCGCGTGTGCGTCTGGATAAATCCAGATGGACATTGGAAAAAATCTGGAAAATCGGCGCCACGCATTTGGCCTGGGTCGGCATTGCCATGGCAACCGGCGGCGCGTTTGTATTATATTTCAATGATGCGCCAACGGTTGTTGTCGATGTATTCACCGGCAATGCGTCTCTTGCGGTTTATGTCACCATCGCATCACTAACCTTTTCAACCTATCTTCTCGCCGGATGGGGCCGTGAGCAGGTCTGCACCTATATGTGCCCGTGGCCAAGGTTCCAGTCTGCGATGCTCGATGATGAAAGCCTGATCGTCACCTACGAAGACTGGCGCGGCGAAACGCGCGGCCCGATCAAACGCAAAAACCTTGTGCGCGGCGAAGTCCCCGAAACCGGGCACTGCATTGATTGTCATGCCTGTGTCAATGTCTGCCCAACCGGAATTGATATTCGTGATGGCCTGCAGATGGAATGCATTGGCTGCGGGCTGTGCATCGATGCCTGTAACGAGATGATGGATAAGGTCGGCTTCCCGCGCGATCTGGTCCGGTTTGACTCGATCCAAAACACCCAGCTTCGCGCCATGGGCAAAGCCACCCATACACGCATCATTCGCCCACGCACGATTTTCTATGCCGTTATTCTGACCCTTGTCGCATCGGTGATGATGTTTGGCTTGCTCAACCGTTCTGTCCTTGAGCTGAATGTCTTACGTGATCGCAATCCGCTGTTTGTCCGTCTGTCAGACGGGGATGTACGCAACGGTTACACGATCAAAGTCCTGAACAAGGAACAGGCAACAAAAACCTATGCCCTGACGGTCACGGGCATCACACCAACACAAATGCAGGTCATCGGACTTGAACCCAATCAGGATGGCAGTTTTGATCTTGACGTAGCACCCGACCGGGTGGGCAGTTTCCGCGTCTTTATTTCCGCCGCCCCCGACAGTCTGGACGGTGATGCAACCCCGTTTGAATTCAAAGTCACCGACCGAAAAGATACCAATTCCATAACCTATGATACAGTATTTGCCGGCCCGAAGACCGCGCATTAGTAACACACCGCGTTCTTGGGCACAGGAGATAAACCCATGGCAACACAGATGACCTCACGATCAACAAACACAAACGGCCCGCGCAAATCGGACCGCTGGATCCCGTGGTACTTTGTTGGCGGTTTCGCTGTCATGCTGATTGCCAATATCTCGCTTATTACCTTTTCCATGACCAGCTGGAACGGGCTTGTCACCAAACACGCCTTTGAAGAAGGCAATAATTACAATGCCGCCATGTCCGGTGCAGCCCGCCAACAGGAACTTGGCTGGCGCAGCAAGCTATCGGTTGCAGGCGTCATAAACCAAAACGCGACCATTTCCGTACTGTTTCGCGATCGCGACTCCAATCCGATTACCGGGGCGAAAATGTCTGTCGTGCTGAACCGTTCAGACCGCGACGACCTTGACCAGACCGTACCGATGGTCGAAATCGCACCGGGCGAGTATCGCGCCAGTGCCAATTTCCCGGTTTATGGCCGCTGGCAATTGCGTACCATCGCACACGCCATGGGGGATGATTACCAAACGGTCGAGTATGTCGTCGTACAGCCATGAACCAATCTGCCACCTGTCGCCATTGCGGCGAACGCGTCACATCCATGTCCCCTGCCGCACCAGATTTTTGCTGCACGGGCTGTGAAGGTGCCTACGCGCTGTTGGGTGAGTTGGGCCTGTCGTCCTATTACAAACGCCGCGCAATTGATCCCAAAGTCCGGGCCCTTCGCCCGGATGAAGAGGATTTCGGCCATTTCGATTTCACCGATCTTGCCAGCACGGATGCCAACGGCACGCATCACCTGCATCTGATGGTGGATGGCATTCATTGTGCCGCCTGTGTCTGGCTGATTGAAACCCTTTTGCAACGAAATGCTTCCGTCGTGGCGGCACGGGTCAATATGACCACACGCCGGTTGCGCCTGTCTTGGACGGGCAAGATTGAAGATGTCGATGGCTTGCTGCGTCCTGTTCTTCAAATGGGCTACCGGGTTATTCCGTTTGACCCGGCCGCCCTTGAACAGGCCACCCAGTCGCGCAACAAGGAACTGCTGCGCTGTCTCGCAGTTGCCGGTTTTGCCGCCAGCAACGTTATGCTGCTGTCTGTGTCTGTCTGGGCGGGATATTTTCAGGGCATGGGCGGGGCAACCCGTGATCTGTTTCATTGGATTTCCGCCCTGATTGCCGTGCCTGCTGCGACCTATGCCGGTATGCCGTTTTATCGGTCTGCCTTGGGGGCCATCCGCCATCGTCGGGTCAATATGGATGTACCAATCAGTCTGGGCGTGATCCTTGCCTTGGGCATGAGCTTGGCACAAACCATTCAAAGCGCACCACACGCCTATTATGATTCGGCCATTACACTTTTGTTCTTTTTGCTGATCGGGCGTTACCTTGATGGCCGTGCCCGCAGGCAGGCCAGATCCGCTGCCGAACATCTTTTATCCCTTGGCGCACGCTCAATCACAATCATTGAAGATAACGGCACCAGACGCCTTGTCTCCCCGGAAAAGGCAAAACCCGGCATGACCGTTCTGGTCGCAGCTGGCGAACGCATTGGCATTGACGGCGAAGTATCCGACGGCCAGTCAGATGTCGACACCAGTGTGATTACCGGTGAAAGCATCCCTGCCCAAATCAAGCCGGGCGCAACGGTTTTCGCCGGAACAACCAATATATCGGCCCCCTTGCGCATCCGTGTAACGGCAACAGGCAACAGCACGCTTCTGTCTGAAATCGTCCGCCTGATGGAAAATGCCGAACAGGGCCGGGCAAAATACGTCGCCATTGCCGACCGGGTGGCCAAGGCCTATGCCCCGGTGGTCCATCTATTGTCGCTCCTCACCTTTGTTGGCTGGTGGCTTGTGGGCGGCGTTCCGTGGAATGACGCGCTGATGAATGCCATTGCAGTGTTGATCATCACCTGCCCCTGCGCACTGGCCTTGGCCGTCCCCGTGGTCCAAGTCATTGCCACGGGCCGCTTGCTCCGTGCCGGCATTCTTGTCAAATCGGCAACTGCACTGGAACGGCTGACAAAAATTACCGGGGTGATTTTCGATAAAACCGGCACACTGACCACCGGCAAACCCGAACTATATGGTCCGGCTGATCCGGATGCACTGGCCCTTTCCGCCCAAATTGCCGCCAACAGCAACCACCCGTTATCTCGTGCGCTGGTGCGCGCGGTCGGCGATGTTTCACCACTGAAAAATGTGGTTGAAATGCCGGGTCTGGGCCTGATGGTTGAAACACTTGCCGGTGAAATTCGTCTTGGCAGTCGACGTTTTTGCGATGTCGCCGAACAGGCCGATCTTCCCAGCGACATTTACGGGCCTGAAATCTGGATGACGCAACCGGGCCAATCCCCGATCCGCTTTGTCTTTCGCGACACCCCGCGTGCTGATGCCAGCGAGGTCATCGAACATCTGCGCAACGACGGGTTTGACATCAACCTTCTTTCCGGCGACCGCGAACAAACAGTGCGGCAATTTGCCGAACGACTTGGCATTACCAAATGGCGTGCCCGCCTGACACCAACCGACAAGGCCGCCCATATTCAAAACCGACGTGACGCCGGTATGTTTGATCTGATGGTCGGTGACGGCATCAATGATGCCCCGGCCTTGGCCGCCGCCCACGCATCAATGTCCCCCGCCAGTGCGGCCGAAATCAGTCAGAATGCAGCCGACATTGTTTTTCAGGGCGACCGTCTTGGCACAGTGATCGAAGCCCTTCATATCGCGCGTAAAGCCGACCGGCTTGTCCGGCAAAATTTCGCCATCTCCTTTACCTATAACCTGATCACCATCCCGCTTGCGGTATCGGGATTGGTCACACCGTTGATTGCGGCAATTGCCATGTCCTCGTCTTCGCTGGTGGTGATTGCCAATGCCTTGCGCCTGCACGCAAATGGCAAACAAACCCGCAATCCGTCTTACCCGCAAACCTCGCCTGCCCCTCAACACGCCGGAGCCCCAATCACATGAGCAACCTTTTGCTGCTGATCCCGATTGCACTGTTTCTTGGCTTGCTTGGCTTGGGGGCGTTTCTATGGGCGCTTAAATCCGGGCAGTTTGACGATATGGAAGGGGCCGCCAATCGCATCCTCTTTGATGATGACGATGAAACCCCACCAAACAAGAAACGTGATCAATTCACACAAGATGATAGTTAGAATAGCTTGAAACATACCTGCCTAATCGCATAGATTGTCATAGTCTGAACGTCTTGGATTACAAGCAACGGAGTTTGCAATGGCAGTCCGCCCCCAACTTTGCGAAGCCTGTTCCATTAAGGACCTGACGTTCTGCTCGTCTTTGCATGGTGCTGAGCACGACCATTTGCGCCAAATTCTGACCCATGTTCAGTTTGACGGTCATAACACCATCTTCCACGAAGCCGAAGACGCTGACTATGTGTTCAACATCACGTATGGTTCGGTAAAACTTTACAAGCTTCTTGGCGATGGCCGCCGTCAGATCACCGGCTTTCTGTTTGCCGGTGACTTTCTGGGTCTGGCTCTCAATGCAAATTACCGATACACCGCCGAGGCGGTTGAACCGGTAACCGCGTGCCGCTTCCCGCGTCAAAAGCTTGAAAAACTGTTTGATGACTTCCCGCAGCTTGAAAAACGCATGCTGGGAATGGCTGTCGATGAACTTGCGGCCGCACAGGACCAGATGCTTTTGCTCGGCCGTAAAACCGCCAAGGAAAAAGTGGCATCCTTCCTGTTGATGCTGGCCCGCCGTCAGGAACATCGCGGCGAAGACAGCGACATGATCAGCATCCCCATGAGCCGTTCAGACATTGCCGATTATCTTGGCCTGACCATTGAAACCGTGTCGCGCACCCTGACCCAGCTGCGCAAGGAAGCCACGATTTCATTAAAGGACAACCGCCATATTGAAGCCGTCGGTCGCGAGATGCTCGAAGATCTTGCCGAAGGTTTGTAATTTTACTGTGCGCGTGCAACGCAATTTGTCCAAATCGGTCAATAACCTTCGAAAAGCACGGGTAAACATCGCTTAATTGCACACTATTGGCCGAATTGCTTATTTCGCGATTGCGAAAAAACATTTCCCGCAAATGGTCATCATATTGTAAACATGACCCCTCGCCTGACATAGATCGGGCAGCAAATTCCGGCAGGACCGGGGGAGAAACGTCATGAGTGCCACCAGCAAAAAGACGGGGCGGGTTTCCGTTCCACAACTCCGTGCCCGCAAGGGCCTTGAACCGATTGTCTGCCTGACGGCCTATACAACACCGATGGCCCAACGCCTTGATGAACATTGCGACCTGCTTTTGGTTGGCGATTCACTGGGCATGGTTGTTTACGGCATGGAAAGTACCCTTGCCGTCACCGTCGACATGATGGTTAACCACGGCAAAGCCGTCATGCGCGGATCACAAAACGCCTGCGTTGTTGTTGATCTGCCCTTTGGCAGCTATCAGGGTTCCAAGGAACAGGCGTTCCAGACCGCATCGCATATTCTGGCCGAAACCGGCTGTGCTGCGGTGAAGCTTGAAGGCGGGGCCGAAATGGCTGAAACCATCGAGTTTCTTAATGCACGCGGCGTTCCCGTCATGGCCCATATCGGCCTGATGCCCCAACAGGTCAACACCATGGGCGGGTTTAAAAGTCAGGGACGCGGCGATGATGCCGCCCAGAAAATGATCACCGATGCCAAGGCTGTTGCCAAGGCCGGTGCCTTTTGCGTCGTCGTCGAAGGAACGGTCGAAGGCGTCGCACGCCAGATCACCGAAACCATCGATATCCCGACCATCGGCATTGGAGCATCGGTTGCCTGTGACGGTCAGGTTTTGGTGACCGAAGATATCCTTGGGCTGTTTTCCGATTTCACCCCGAAATTCGTGAAACGCTATGCCAACCTTGGGGATTCCGTATCAGAAGCAGTTGGCAAATATGCCGAGGAAGTCCGTACCCGGAAATTCCCATCGGATGAACATTGCTTTGGCATTGCGAAAAAAGGTAACTTGCGCGCGGTTTAAGGGCTAAACCTGCCCATATGACCGCCGCAATTTCTGGAAATTTTCGGTTCGACGATAAAGATGTCCCTTACGACTGTTCACACTGTCGCTGATCTGCGCGCGACTGTCGCCAGTTGGCGCGCCGAAGGTCTTCGTGTTGCCTTGGTCCCGACCATGGGCGCGCTTCATGACGGCCATATCAGCCTGACGAAACTGGCCCTTGAACACGCTGACCGCGTGATCGTCAGCATCTTTGTCAATCCGACCCAGTTTTCCCCGGACGAGGATTTCGGTGCCTATCCACGCACCCTTCCTGATGATCAGAAATTGCTTGATGGCGCCGGGGTCGCCTTGTGTTTTGCGCCCTCGGTTGATGAAATGTACCCTGACGGCTTTGCCACCAAGGTGCATGTCGATGACGGCATGACCAACGTTTTATGTGGTGCGGCCCGGCCCGGCCACTTTGACGGGGTCGCCCAGATCGTCACCAAGCTTTTGCTGCAAGCCTTGCCTGATTGCGCAATTTTCGGCCAGAAGGACTATCAGCAACTGATGGTCATTCGCCGGTTTAGCGCCGACCTCAACATCCCGGTCGAGATCATAGGTGCAAAAATCCTGCGCGAAAAAGACGGCTTGGCCATGTCATCACGCAACCGATACCTGACACCCGATGAACGCGCGATTGCCCCGACACTGAACCGCGTTCTCGCCTCTATCACCGCTGCGGCGGCCTCCGGGGCCGACATTGGCCCGCTTTTGGCCAAGGGGCGCGAAGATATTTTGTCGGCGGGTTTTGATCCGATTGACTATCTTGAAATCCGCGATGCGCAGACACTTGACCTTGTCACGCAAACCGTCACCAAACCGGCGCGAGTCTTCGTTGCCGCCCGTCTTGGCAAGGCCCGTTTGATTGACAATCACGCGATTGAGCCTTCTCATACTGCGGGTTAAACACCCGGTTGGGCTGGCAGAATCACTGATTGGGGCGTAATTGACTCAAAAAGCGCGATGTTCTGCGCTTTTGCGCCCAATAGCGCTTGACTCCCGACAGCCGATCCCATAAACCCTGCCTACCAAAGGTCGCCCCAGAGGTGACTCCCCCAGTCCTCGAGTTTTCGAGCACTGGGTTTTAGTTTTTTGTGCGCACACGGTGGAAACACCAGCAACACAGACGGGATTTGGAATGTTTGAAGGACTAAGCGATCGCCTTGGCGGGGTTCTTGATAAGCTGCGCAAACGTGGCGCGCTCAAGGAATCCGACGTCAAGGAAGCCATGCGCGAAGTACGCGTCGCCTTGCTTGAGGCTGACGTGGCGCTGCCGGTCGTTAAAACCTTCATCTCCAATGCGACCGAACGTGCGATTGGCGCCGATGTTCTGCGCTCGGTAACACCGGGTCAGATGGTTGTTAAGATCGTCCATGACGAACTTAAAAACATGCTCGGCGAAGGCGAAGAAATCAATCTTGCCTCCACCCCGCCCGTTCCAATCTTGATGGTCGGTCTGCAGGGCTCGGGTAAAACCACCAGTTCCGCAAAGATCGCGCTGCACCTCACCAAAAAGCGCAATAAAAAAGTCCTTCTGGCATCGCTCGATATTTACCGTCCGGCCGCCCAGCAACAGCTAAAGGTTCTGGCCGACGATAACGGCCTTGGCGTTTTGCCGATCATCATGGGCGAAAAGCCGGTGTCGATTGCTAAACGCGCCATGGATATGGGCCGCAAAGAAGGTTACGACGCGGTGATCCTTGATACCGCCGGTCGCCTGCATATCGACATGGAACTGATGAGCGAAGTCGCCCAGGTCCGTGATGCGGTCAACCCGGTTGAGACCCTACTTGTTACCGATGCAATGACCGGTCAAGACTCGGTCAATGTCGCCAAGGAATTTGCCGAAAAAGTCGGCATCACCGGGATTGTTCTGACCCGTGTTGACGGCGATGCACGTGGTGGTGCAGCACTTTCGATGCGTCAGATTACCGGCTGCCCGATCAAGATGCTTGGTGTTGGCGAAAAAATCGACGAGATGGAGGCCTTCCATCCTGATCGTATTGCCAACCGCATTCTCGGCATGGGCGATGTTGTCAGCCTTGTTGAAAAAGCCGCTGAAAACATCAAGGCCGAAGACGCCGAGAAAATGGCCAAGAAGCTTCGCAAAGGTCAGTTTGACCTCAACGATCTTCTGTCCCAACTCAAACAGCTTCAGAACATGGGTGATCTTTCGGGCATCATGGGGATGTTGCCGGGCATGGGCGCACTGAAAAAACAGATGTCGCAGACCAAGCTTGATCCCAAACTTCTGACCCACCAGGAAGCCATCATCCTGTCGATGACCCCCAAGGAACGTGAAAATCCTGCCCTGATCAAGGCATCACGCAAAAAGCGTATTGCCGCAGGTTGCGGACTTTCAGTTCAGGATGTGAACAAGCTTCTGAAACAATACCAGACCATGTCCACCATGATCAAAAAGATGGGCAAGATGGGTAAAAAGGGTCTGTTTGGCGGCATGCCGAAAATGGACCCGGCAATGCTTGAAGGCGGGGACATGCCCGACCTGAATAATTTGCCAAAAGGATTAACCGGTAGCGGCGGCGGTTTACCGCCCGGCTTCCCGGGATTAGGGGGCGGCGGTGGCATGCCTCCTGGATTTCCGGGGTTCGGCAAGAAGAAATAGCCAGACCCCAGATACTCGAACGTGTTCTTGAAAATGTTCGTACCGAATTCTGATCAGGAACCAAACCGGCCCATAAAGCCGGCCCACATAGACTAAATGAATAGGCCCCTCGGGGCCATGATGTAGAAGACTACAAACCCAAGCTGAAAGGAACTTATCCGAATGGCTGTTAAGATTCGTCTTTCCCGTGGCGGTGCCAAAAAGCGTCCGTACTACCGTATCGTAGTTGCTGACGTTCGTGCCCCGCGTGACGGCAGCTTCATCGAGCGTGTCGGTACTTACGACCCGATGCTCCCGAAGGATTCTGATACCCGCGTAACCTTCAAAGAAGAACGCATCAAATATTGGCTTTCAGTTGGCGCACAGCCGACCGAACGCGTTGCACGTTTCCTGGGCAAAGCTGGCCTGGCCGAAGCGTTCAAACCGACCGAACAGCCGCAGAAGTCTGCTCCGAAAGCGAAAGCTCAGGAACGTCTTCGCGAAAAAGCTGAAAAAGTTGAAGCTGCTGCTGCCGCTGCTGCGGAAGCCGCTGCCGAAGCAGCAGCACCTGCTGAAGAAGCTGCTGGCGAGTAATCGCTGAACGTACGCTTTGATCAGATACCGGAAACTTGTGAACCGAAATGGCTGATACCCGCAAATCCAAAAACGACGACGCTTATGTCTGCGTTGGCATGATCACCGCTCCACACGGGGTGCGTGGTGCTGTCCGCGTCAAAAGCTATACCGTCGACCCGGATAACCTTGTCGGTTACGGCCCGTTGTTCGATGCCAAGGGCCGCTTGAAATACAAGCTGTCCCCTGTCGGACATGTCCGCGACCAGTTGATCGCAAAGATCGAAGGTGTGGACGACCGGGACGCCGCCGAACGGCTGCGGGGAACCAAGCTACATGTACCGCGGACGGCACTGCCTGAAACGATAGACGAAGACGAATTTTATCTTGCTGACCTTGTTGGTCTGACCGCTTACCACATTGATGGTTCGCTGTTTGGCACCGTACGGGGTGTGGCTGATTTTGGCGCAGGCGATGTTATCGAAGTCGCGCTTGAAGAAGTCCGGGGCAAGGTTGTTGTTCTTCCGTTTACCAAGGAAGCTGTACCAGAGGTGGTTCTGTCGGAACGCAAGCTGGTGGTAAATCCGCCCGAGGGGCTACTGCAAGATGAGGAAGGACCGGGCAATCGCGCACGTCGTCCGAACAAATCTCGCAAAGACTCTCAGGCCGACCGCGATTCTGATGCCGTCTCTGCTGATGCAGTAGGCGCGGAAAACGCGACCGGCAGCGGGAAGGAGGCCTGATCGATGTCTGTGTGGCAGGCAAAAGTTGCAACATTGTTCCCGGAAATGTTTCCGGGCGTTCTGGGTCAGTCCTTGGCTGGCCGGGCGCTCGAAAACGGGATCTGGTCGCTTGATGTCAAAGACATCCGCGATCATGCAACCGACCGCCACCGCACTGTAGACGACAATCCTTTTGGGGGCGGGGCCGGTATGGTCATGCGCCCGGATATTGTCGACGCCGCCCTGTTGGAATTGCGTGCATCTGCACCGCAGTTACCGCTGATTTACCTCAGCCCGCGGGGAAAAGTGCTGAACCAGAAACGTTGCCGTGAATTGGCAATGGGTCCGGGTGCCATCCTGCTTTGCGGTCGTTACGAAGGTATCGACCAACGGGTTCTGGATGCACATCAGGCCGAAGAGGTCAGCATCGGTGATTACATCCTCATGGGCGGCGAACTGCCGGCCATGGTCCTGATTGAATCGTGCATTCGCCTGATCGAGGGAACGGTCAATACGACCGCCTCCGTTGATGAGGAAAGCTTTGAAACCGGGTTGCTTGAATATCCGCATTACACGCGCCCGGCCAATTGGAACGGGCGTGACGTGCCGGAGATTTTGCTTTCCGGTCATCATGCCAAGGTACAAGCCTGGCGGCATGCTCAGGCAGAAGAAATTACCCGTGAGCGGCGACCCGACCTTTGGGACGCGTATGTTGCAAACGGGCACATCAAAGAGGGTTAAACCATGACCAATATCATCCAGCAGCTCGAGACCGAGCAGCTCGACAAAATCGCTGCAAAGCGCGAAGTCCCGGAATTCGACGCAGGTGATACCATTCGTGTACACCTGAAAGTCATTGAAGGTACCCGCGAGCGTATCCAGATGTTCGAAGGCGTATGCATTGCGCGTAAGAACCGCGGCCTGAACTCTTCCTTCACCGTGCGTAAAATCGCATCGGGCGAAGGTGTTGAGCGCGTATTCCAGAACTACTCCCCGGCCATCGACAAAATCGAAGTCGTTCGCCGCGGTGACGTTCGTCGCGCAAAACTTTACTACCTTCGTGGTCGTACCGGTAAATCTGCACGTATCGCCGAGCAGACCACCGGCCACAAAGGCAAACTGACCGCCGCAGAACGCACCAAAAACAAGAAGTAATTCTTGGCGTTCCGATGTGTCGGAAGAATAAGCGGGCTCACCTTCGGGTGGGCCCGTTTTATTTTGTCAGACCCACGGGCAAATCCGACCTGATGACGTGCCTGATGACATGATCGCCTCAAAGCCAAAGAGCCCCGGACCAGCTCCCAAGTGATCAAGCACACAGAAATACATCCTATGCGTGCATTATACCGAATCGCATGATTTCCACCCGATTTCCCAATGCCCGCAGAAACCATACGATATTTTCATCAGCTTTCATTATATCAGATATCCCTTACCTATCGCGATTCTGTCGCATTTAGCTACTATGGGATGCTGTTTTCCCCGCGACTCCATTTAAGGGTGTGCTGCACAGAAAAACACCCGCCCGGCGGCTTGCGATTTAAGGACCGAGGTGTATAAAGGCACTCCCGCGGCAAAAACGATCAAACCCGCGCGGTTCTGGATAATAATATTTCGCAAGCCGGGATAAACCCGGATGCCCGGAGGAACAGGCGACCAAGCGCGCCAAACCGTATCGCACCCCACGGGTGTTATTCGGTCGAAATCCCCGGTTTAATGTCCGATCTGCGCACCAAAGTCTGATCGTCGCTGCATATGAGATCGATTTTAAGAGGAGGTCGAGATGGGTGCGCCTAAAACCCTTTTTGACAAGATTTGGGAAAGCCATGTGGTCGACACGCAGGATGATGGAACCTGCCTGATTTATATTGACCGTCATCTTGTCCATGAAGTGACCAGCCCGCAGGCCTTTGAAGGCCTTCGTAATACCGGTCGTAAAGTGCGCCATCCTGAATTGACCCTTGCCGTGCCCGATCACAACGTTCCGACGTCTGATCGCTCCGAAGGCATCAAGGAAGAAGACAGCCGCATTCAGGTTGAAACCCTTGATAAAAACGCTGCCGACACCGGCATTCATTACTTCCCGATGTCTGACCTGCGTCAGGGCATTGTCCATATTGTTGGCCCCGAAGAAGGCTTCACCCTTCCTGGTGTGACAATGGTTTGCGGTGACTCGCACACCTCCACCCACGGCGCATTCGGCGCACTGGCCTTTGGCATCGGCACGTCCGAAGTCGAACATGTTCTCGCCACCCAGACGCTGGTTCAAAAACCGGCCAAAAACATGCTGGTCAAGGTCGAAGGCGATCTGCATCCCGGTGTGACCGCCAAGGACATCACCCTTGCCATCATCGGCCGCATCGGTACTGCTGGCGGTACCGGCTACGTCATCGAATATGCCGGTTCTGCCATCCGCGCCCTGTCGGTCGAAGGCCGCATGACGGTTTGCAACATGTCGATCGAAGGTGGCGCACGCGCTGGCCTGATCGCACCGGATGAAAAAACCTTTGAATACATCAAAGGCCGTCCGATGGCACCAAAGGGTGCCGCATACGAACAGGCCGTCGAATACTGGAAGACCCTGCCGTCTGACGAAGGTGCGCATTACGACAAGATTGTCGAACTTGATGCAGGCGATATCGTTCCGCAGGTCACCTGGGGCACCAGCCCGGAAGACGTCGTTCCGGTCACCGGCAAAGTCCCGGCTCCGACCGATGTTTCCGATCCGGGCAAACAAAAAGCCATTGCCCGTTCGCTGGAATACATGGGTCTGACCGCAGGAACACCGATCGAAGACATCAAGATTGATCGTGTCTTTATTGGCTCGTGCACCAACGGTCGTATCGAAGATCTGCGTGCTGTTGCTGTTGTTGCCAAGGGCCGCAAGGTTTGCGAAACCGTCAACGCCATGATCGTCCCGGGTTCTGGTCTGGTCAAAGAACAGGCCGAGGCCGAAGGCCTGCATGAAATCTTTATCGAGGCTGGTTTTGACTGGCGTGAGCCGGGTTGTTCGATGTGTCTGGCGATGAACCCGGACCGTCTGGAACCGGGTGAGCGTTGTGCATCAACCTCGAACCGTAACTTCGAAGGCCGTCAGGGCCGTGGGGGTCGTACCCATCTGGTCAGCCCGGCGATGGCAGCCGCGGCTGCGATCACCGGTCATCTGACTGACATTCGTAAACTCGGTTAAGAACAGGTTCCCATGGCAGAACAAGCCCTCATCAATTTTCGTGAAGGCGCGCCCCGACTGGGACGCGCCCCGGTGCTCGAACATCTGTTGCCGCAACTCACAGGCATTAACCTGCCCGATTTTGTCGCACAGGAAATTGACGCAACCGAAGAATTGATCGAGGCACTTGGTCTCGCGTGGGAAACCGGAAGCAAGGGATAAGACAATGGATAAATTCACCACACTGACCGGCGTCGCCGCTCCGCTGCCGATGATCAATGTCGATACCGACATGATCATTCCCAAACAGTTTCTCAAAACCATCAAACGGTCCGGCCTTGGCAAGAACCTGTTTGATGAAATGCGCTTCGATGACAACGGCAACGAAATCCCTGATTTCGTTCTCAATAAGCCAGCCTATCGCAAAGCACAGATTCTGGTATCGGGTGACAACTTTGGCTGCGGCTCTTCGCGTGAACACGCCCCGTGGTCGCTGCTTGATTTTGGCATTCGCTGCGTGATCGCGCCAAGCTTTGCCGACATCTTCTATAACAACTGCTTTAAGAACGGCATCCTTCCGATCCGTCTGCCGCACGAAGATGTCGACAAGCTGATGTCCGATGCCGAACGCGGTTCCAACGCCACCGTGACCATTGACCTTGAAAAACAGGAAATCACCGGTCCGGACGGCGGCTGCATCAAGTTTGAAGTCGAAGCCTTCCGCAAGCATTGCCTGCTCAATGGCCTTGATGACATCGGACTGACCTTGCAAAAGGACGACGCCATCAACGCATTCGAAGCCAAGCGTGCTGCAAGCCAGCCCTGGCTGTCGCTGTAATTCAAAAAGGGGTGGCAAGCCCGATGTTTGCCGCCCCTTTTTTATCTCTACGGGGTGAATGGCCCCGATATATTCTGGGAAGGATTCATTTATGACCATCACCAAAAAAGTATTGATGCTGCCGGGCGACGGTATCGGCCCGGAAGTCATGCGTCAGGTTCAGCGCGTCATGGACTGGATGGCGAAAAAGCGCGATGTGAATTTCGAAACCACCGAAGGCCTGATCGGCGGTGCTTCGATTGATGCGCATAACAATCCGCTGACCGACGAAACGCTTGCCAAAGCCATGGCCGCAGACGCCGTTCTGCTTGGCGCTGTTGGTGGTCCAAAATGGGATGATATTCCGTTTGATATCAAACCGGAACGCGGGCTTTTGAAAATTCGTAAGGAAATGGGCCTGTTTGCCAACCTGCGTCCCGCCCTTGTGTTTGATGCGCTTGTCGGTGCATCAACGCTTAAGGAAGACATCGTTAAGGGTCTCGATATCATGATCCTGCGCGAACTGACCGGCGGCATCTATTTCGGTCAGCCACGCGGCATCGAAGAACGCGATGGCGTTCGCTTTGGCTTTAACACGCTGGTCTATTCCGAACCCGAAGTCGAACGCATTGCACGCGTTGCCTTTGACATGGCGATGAAACGCAACAAGCGCATGTGTTCTGTTGATAAGGCCAACGTTCTCGAATCAACCGTTCTGTGGCGTGAAGTTGTCGAACGCGTTGCCAAAGACTTCCCGGAAGTCGAGGTCAGCCACATGTATGTCGATAACGCCGCCATGCAGCTGGTCCGCAATCCAAAACAGTTCGACGTGATGGTCACCACCAACATGTTCGGCGACATTCTTTCTGATTGTGCGGCCATGCTGACCGGTTCGCTTGGCATGCTGCCGTCCGCGTCCCTTGGTGCGGCCGATGACACCGGCGCGCGCAAAGCCCTTTACGAGCCGGTACACGGTTCCGCCCCGGACATCGCCGGGCAGGACATCGCCAACCCGCTGGCCACCATCCTGTCGTTTGCCATGATGCTGCGCTACTCGTTTGACATGGGTGACGACGCAACCATGATCGAAACCGCTGTTCAGAACGTGCTGAAAGGTGGTCTGCGCACCGCCGACATCATGCAGCCTGGCATGGCCAAAGTTTCGACCACGGTGATGGGCGAAGCCTTGATCAACGAACTCGACAAACTCGTCTGATAGTTTTGACCTCGCATTGTGAATGTTTCGACAAGCGCGGCTGTTTAGCAGCTGGGCCTGTTCATTTAGGTAAATTGACATCAAGTAGCCTAGGCGAAAAGCTGTCTGAACAATGAACTTTTCGAGCAATCCAGTTCAATTGGTTGACACTTTTGAAAGGCACCAACTCATTTGGTGATATCATTGTCTGAACTATCCCACTTGAAAAATAGCGAGATAGAATAATGCAATGCACTCGTTAAACGCTGGCCCAGTCTATTGTTGATTTGAGCATCTTTAAAACTAACGAATGGATTGAACACGGCTCTATAATTGGCGAATTACTACATATTGCACTCAAAGAAGGCCGGTGCTAATCATTGAGCACTGACGCTAGTAATCACCGAGCCGACAAGGACTTTCGTCACGGTATTAATTGAAAGTACATCGAAGGATAATATTTAGTTTCCCGATCAGAAAATGAGCAATACGATTTTGATCGAAACCACAACTGTCTTAAAAGGAAAAAAGATGATTGATTGGACACGTTTGACGAAAGACCCAGTGGATCACGAGGTCAGAAAAAAGGTGATACAGTACTTACTTTCAATTAGACGTACTATACCCGGAAATAATTACACAAATTATCTAATAGAAACCGTTAAAGAAAAACGTGTTTTGGATATCGGCATTTGCGAACATGTAATCGAAAGAATCCACAGCGATCAATGGAAGCACAAGATAATAGTGGACAATGCTGAATACAGCCTAGGTGTGGATATTATTCCTGAACTCATTGAAGGATTAAATAATGAAGGTTACAATGTTTGCGAATGCGATGCCACGTCTGACATTTTCTTGGGTGAAATTTTTGATGTTGTTCACATTGGCGATGTAATTGAACATGTTTCCAGTCCTATTTTACTCTTGGAATTTGCACTACGTCACCTGAAAGATGATGGGAAAATTATCGTTCGAACACCTAATGCTTATTGCTTTAATTATGTGCACTTGAATAAGAAGATTGGAACAGACATGTCCAACCTTGAGCACTTATTTTACATTCTTCCAATACACGCTTTAGAAATCGCAAGAAGAACAAACTCAAATCTATCCGCGTATTACGTGCAAAACAAAAGAGGCTTCTTACATGGATTATTGAGCCTAGCAAAAGGAAATTTCAGGCATGCGTTTGCCGAAATATTCGCTAAGCCAGAACAATACTCAACAATTTATTGTTACGAATTCACAAAATAACAACACTAAAAAAGACAAAAAATTTTTGAAATGAAGGAAATTATCTCCTAATCAAAAAGTACTGAAAACAGACCCAAAGGAAAGAAAAATTTATTTGAACACTTTTTACCTCACCTTTAAAAGGTGAAAATGAATATTTTTGACTGAAATCTGTTGATTTTTCGTAGGAAACGACCCTCAAATCGATACCGACCATTTTTGTAGTATTTCTGATTTTTCGCATGCTTCGGATGGTGCTGCCGATAAGACTGCGCTTGTAAAGCCCCTTAAGAGGAAGTACACGGCTCCGTTCCCGACATCACCGACCCGCTGGCAAATATCCTGTCGTTTGCCATGATGCTGCGCTACTCGTTTGACATGGGCGATGATGCAACCATGATCGAAACCGCTGTTCAGAACGTGCTGAAAGGTGGTCTGCGCACCGCCGACATTATGCAGCCTAGCATACAAGAGTTTCGACCACGGTGATGGGCGAAGCCCTGATCAACGAACTCGACAAAATGGCCTGATCAACCGATCAAGCAGCCACGAAGATATATTCAGGCCGGGCGGCTGTGTCGCCCGGCCTGTTTTTGTTTTTGCGCCTGTTCCTTAGGGTGGGTTGACACTGCGCCGTACACACAAGAAGGTGTTTGGGTAAAATCAACAAGTGACGCGTTTTAAAACGCCACCAAACAGGACCACATGAGCAAAATAAAAATCATTATTGGCGGCGTTGCTGTCGTTGCAATCGCGGCCACCGCCGCGCATTTCGCCGCCCCTTCTTTCTTTGAAAATCAGTTTCGCGCTCATCTGACCGATCCGAAATCGGATCTGCGCGGCGAGTTCGATAATTTCCACTTGTCGCTGCTTGAAGGCACCATGTCGGCCACCAATGTGTCGCTGCGCACCCGCGATGGGGTTACACTGACCGGTATTGGCGTCGTACTCGAACAGGTCAATTGGTTCACCCTGCTCAATGCCAATCCGTTTAGCGATACGCTGGCCGGTCTTGTGTTGGTCGAAAACGGCCAGATCGACGATAACGGCGCGCAAGTCTCATCGCCTGCCATCTCCTTGAGTGATCTGCGCATGATCAAAAAGGATGGCACGATTACCTATGGCGCCCAATCGGGCGAACTGTCCGATATGAAGATTGAAGATGGTATGGGTACAACCGCCACCGCCGATCTGGTTGCGCTTGAAAACGTCACCGACACACGCTTTGACGGCCTGACGCTTCGGAATCTTAACATGGAAACCCCTACCACGGACAAAAGCCTGTCGGTGGAAACCGCCTCATTAAGCGACTGTGGAATCACCCAGTCGCTCCAGGCCATCATGCAGATGCCCGACAAACCGTTCGAGTTCTGCTCTGGCCTATCGGGAACGGGTGTCAAAGCACAATTCCCCCCGAAAACCAAAGTAACCATCGCAAGCTTCGGGCTGAACAAACTGTCCGCCGCCGGGGTGCAAGATGCGGTTATTACCGACATCGAAGCAACCGGGAATGACAAGCCGCTTTTCACTGCGGGTGAAATCAGTTTGACGGGCCTCACACAAACCCTGCGTGCCGATGCATTTAATAACGACAAACGTCTAGATGCGCGCGAATGGCAGCACCTGATGGATAACCTGTCGATTGATGCTTTTTCTGTCACCGACATGTCGGCAGGCGACGACGAAATTTCCGGCAAGTGGGACAGCTTTGGCATCAATGACCTAAAAGACGGCGAACTCGGTAAATTTGCTTTGTCGGGTCTTCAATTCGAATTGCTCAACAACAACGACAAGCCGGTTTTCAAACTCGGCAATTTCGAAGTTTCAAAATTGTCCTTAAGCCGTCTTCAAAAAATCACCGATCTCTATAATGCCCCCAAAGATGATCCAGAGGCCCCGCTTGAAAAGTTCAAAGAACAAACCGTCGCTGATCTCGGGCTGATCATGCCCCCGATGGCCTATGATACCTTCTCTCTTAAAGACCTTTCGATATCTGGAACCAACGATGCGATCAGCGGCTTTAGGTTTGGCATTGATCAAGCCAGCAGCAGCCTTGCCGATCCGATCCGTCTTGAGGGATCGGGAACGGCCTTTGCCAAAACGGCACGCAGTTCTTATCAGGGAATGTATCTCGAACTGGCGGATACGTCGCCGATCAGGCCGATGATAGCAGCCATTATGGGCTTGGACGACTTCAAACGTCTCACCCTCAATGGCAAAATGAATGTCGCTTGGGATGATCAAAGCGGTATCTACACCTATGATCTAGAAGACACATCGATTGAGGACATTGGCAGCATCAGCCTATCGGCCAAGATCGGTAATCTGACACCTGAAATCATGGCAAAGCTTAACGCAACCCGGCTTGGTCAATCCGATGAACTGCAACAAATTGCGCTGGGCAATGCCAGCTTTAACGGTGCCCACCTTGAAATCAAGGGCGACAAACTGTTAAAAATGGTCCTCAGACTGGTCTCAACCGGCAACGGTCAAACCGCAGAAGACCTTCAGCTGGCTACCGCCATGATCCTGATGCAAACGCAGGAAAAATTCGCGCAGTATCCTCGCCTGTCAAACGCACTGACCGAGCTTGTCGATTGGTTTAGCAATCCACAGCACCTGATCATCACATTGGCACCCGATGCACCTGTTCCGTTTGGCGTTCTGGCTGCGGGCGGCATGCAACCACCTGCGACAGCGGACCTTTTGGGACTGACCATTCAGGCCAATGAAAACGCAAAATAGGCGTTTCAAAAAAGAGACTTTTGCAAAGGCCGGGTTAAATCCCGGCCTTTGTATTTGGAACGGCAACGGCTTCCTCTTGACGTATCATCGGGGCAAAAAGAGCCAGTTTGTCCGGATTGCGATGCACAAAAACATCAACAAGAAAACCATCGCGTTCTGATGCGCTGATTGCGGTGACTACCTCTTCACCTTCATACATCAAAAGCCAGCATTCGCGTTGATTGGTCACATAACAAATTTGAGCATCCGGGCTGCGTTTGCCCCAGACACCGGCAAAGAAGCGCGCAACGTTATCATTGCCAAAGACAGGATTAAGAGCGGCTGATGCCTTGCCCCCGCCATCAGAATGCATAATCACATCCGGGGCCAACTGGCTCATCAACTGCCCAACATCCCCCAGACTAAGGGCATTGATGAACGCCTCGATTTTCGACTGGTCACAGGCTTTTGCCGCAACAGCGGGCGTCGGATCCCTGTCGTTCTCACGCGCCATCTTGCGCCGGGCACGAAACAGGATCTGACGGGTATTGTTGGCTGTGCGTTCAATTACCGGGGCAATATCGTCATGGGTCCAGTCAAACACTTCGTGTAAAACAAGCGCAATCCGTTCAACCGGCGCCAGCCGTTCGAGCATCAGCAAATACGCCTGCCCCAGACCATCCTGTTCGATCAGCATTTTTTCGGCGTGGGGTTGCTCTGGCGGCAACCACGGTTCGGGCAGCCATTGCCCAACGTATTTTTCACGCTGCCGCCGCGCAGACTTCAAAACATCCAGACAAATATTGCTGCAAACCCTAACCAGCCAACCCGTGGCATCCTTGATCATTTCATGATCCTGCGCACGCCACCGCAACCAGACGTCCTGTACGGCGTCCTCGGCATCGGCATGACTGCCCAGCATACGATAGGACAGGGCCATTAAACGGGGTCGATGTGCCTCAAAAATCTGATCTGCCATTTTGGGTCCATCAAACGCATGAAGCGATACGGGAAAATCCCGTATCGCCGATATGAATGTCATTTTGCCCGAAAGGGGACGGGGATGCAAAGGCGCAGGGTCACCCCCGTCCTCAGGGTTTGCGCAAACCGATTTACGCAAATTCATGCTGCGCAATGCCCAACCGGTTCCAGGCATTCATGGTTGATATGATGCAGGTAAGTTCCGAAACTTCGTCTTCTTCGAAATGCTCAAGCAACGCACGGTGGCTTTGCGAAATACGCGACTGGCTCTCGACCTTGGTCAGGCATTCCGCCCAGTCAAGCGCCGCACGCTCCCCATCATCAAAGCCCTTTGAACTGCGCCACAGTGGCAGCATCGTAAGTTTCACCGGGTCGCCACCTTGCTCGCCATAGCTTTTTGAATGCATCCTGAGGCAATGAGCACACTCGTTGATGTGTGATACACGGCATTCGATCAAGCTGCGCAGTGCGGGCGAAATTTTCGCGTCTTCCGCAAGTTTGCTCGCAAGCTCAAACATGGCCTCAAACAGTTTCGGGCTGGTTTTGGGAAATGCGAAACGGCTCATGATGGTTCTCCTTGAAAGCAGCAGTGAATTCGCCGGGCAAAATGCCCTTTCTGCAAGCAAGGACGAAACAAGGGCGGGCCGTGTTACACAGCCCGCCCGATTATTTTCAAAAGGATCGATTTTTTCGAAACCTGACGCCTGTTGGCGTTAGATAACGCCTGCTTCTTTCAGCCCATCGGCCACCGCTCCATGCATCACCCATGTCCAGTCTTCACCGTCCATAGGCTTCCCATCTGCAAGGGTAAAGATTGCGGCGAGATAATCACTGACATCGCTGTCACACATTGGAAGTCCTGCGGCCTCGGATATCTTGCGCGCCAACCGGCCATATTTCTTATTGCCAATCCGCGCGCCAAAATGCCCGACCGTCTGGGCCAACTTCAATCCGCTAATCTCACGGCCCGGTGCATTGGCATGGACCCGCAGCATATCGCGTTCACAGCTCGATATCTCGATAGATGCAAGTGCGTTGACGTAATCTTCCACCTGACCAATATGGGGCGCATCACCGGCATTGATATCAGCAGTGCGGTCCGTACCATCGTCCCAGTTCAAAACTTTCAACATGTCGTTTCCTCCCGACAAAATGACCGGTTTAGAACCGTTCGCATGCGTCACATCTGACGTGCCGGTCAATCACGCGATGTGTATCTTTTTGGGCAACAATGCCATTTCTTGTTTTTGTCGCCTTTGGTGTTCCCCAATGTGTCGGGGTTCATCACCGATATTTTGCATATGGGGATTAAAATCAAACGGGGCGGGAAACTTTTGCTCCCCGCCCCATGATATTACGCGTAGTCAAAACCCGGCTTGGTAAAGACAAACTGGCCAACCCGCATGCCACCGCCGCCCTCGGCCTCGTCAAAGGCATTGATGCAACCTGCCAGATAAAACTCCCACATCCGTTTGAACTCTGTGTCGTATTTTTCCGGATCAAGCTGATCGGCCACATCGCGAAACCGGTCGCGCCACGCCATCAGCGTCTGGGCATAGTTGCGCCCGGGATGGAAATGCGATGCGTCCACCATCAGATTGGCATGTTCGGCCGCTTCGATCACTTCATGCACTGCCGGTATATACCCGCCGGGGAAAATATATCGATCAATCCACGGCGAGGTAAATTCGGCACGTGGTTTGATGATCGTGTGGATCACCGCCCGACCACCCGTTTTCAGAAGCTCACCAACCTTTTCGAAATAGGTTTTGAACTGATGGCGGCCAACATGCTCAAACATGCCAACCGATACTACCCTGTCGTATTTTCCGGCATTGGCCTGGGAAAACACCCGGTAATCAAGCAGATGGTAATCAAGGCCGCGACTGGCATTGTCGCCCAATTCCAGACGCTGTTGTTGCGCCCAGTTGTATTGTTCAGTCGACAGCGTAATACCGTGCACCTCCGCCCCGGTTTCACGCCGAATAAAACGGCTTAACCCGCCCCAGCCGCACCCGATATCAACCACCCGCAATCCGGGTTCATTGATGTTAAGCCGCTGGGTCGTCAGACTCATTTTACGGTGCTGTGCTTCTTCAAGCGTTTGCGCACCATCATCCCAGAACGCACAGGAATACTGCATATCCGGATCAAGAAACCGGGTATAAAGATCATTGCCAATGTCATAGTGATGGCGCACCCGGCGTGAGGCCGCTTTGATGCTGGTAAACTGGGCAATCTGGAATTTCAGGGCCTGCAGTTTTTCAATGAAACTGCCAAACCCGTTGGCGGAATGACCGCCTTCGAAATTCAGACGCAACACTTTGATCAGATCTTCCAATTCGCCGGAAACAAGATCAAACCCACTGCGCATGAACGCTTCGCCAAAACCGGGATCGGGACTTAACGCCATTTTCAGCGTATTGCCCCAGTCGGGTATGGTCATGGCGGCTTTTGGTTCCTGGCCGTCACCCAGAACCACCTCGTGTTTGTCATCAACGCGGAATATCAATGTTCCACGCGTCACATGTTCCCGGAAGAAATCGAGAACCTTTTTTTGTGTCCAATCCAAACTCATCGGGTACGTCATCGCCCTTCCTTCTTAAAAGTCGGAAAATTGATCGCCCCATGCGCGGTGCCACCCACGCATACGTACCTGTCCCTAGATCAGGCCAGACCCTAAATTAGGCAAAATCCTAAATCAGGATCATGTCTTAAAGACGTTCGGAAGGAAGCCAGAACATGACACCACATGACACGCACAACGCGTTACGCCCATGCCAAAAGCAGAAATCAACCAAGCAGGACGCCGAACGATTCTGATCTCGGGCTCAGTACGTGAACCCCGTAATAATTCTGCCAGAATTTTCTACGATCTCAAGTAGTAATCGTGGCTGCCCTGCCAAGGATACGCTTGCGCAATTGCCCCGAAAGCCTTACATCTCGCCGCAGATTATCGAAAACTATCCACAGGTATGTTTATCGCGCCGTTTGCCCGGTCTTATGGTTGCCATAAGGTCAGCATTGGGGGCGCGACATGCCACACAGACTGAAAAGAGGCATCTGATGGGCTATAAAATCGCTGTTGTCGGTGCGACTGGTAATGTCGGGCGTGAAATGCTCAACACCCTTGCCGAGCGCAATTTCCCGGCTGACGAAATCTTTGCGCTGGCATCTTCAAAATCAATCGGCCGCACGGTTTCCTATGGCGATGACACCGATATCAGCGTTCTGGATTCTGCGACCTTTGATTTTTCCAAGGTTGATATCGCACTGTTTTCCGCTGGTGGCGAAGCGGCCAAGAAATTGGCGCCAAAGGCTGCTGAGGCCGGGTGTGTCGTGATTGACAATTCCAGCTATTGGCGCATGGAACCGGGCGTGCCACTCGTCGTGCCCGAGGTCAATGGCGCAGCACTTTCGGGCTACGCCAAAAAGAACATCATTGCCAACCCGAACTGCTCAACCATCCAGATGGTCATGGCGCTTAAGCCACTGCAGGACATCGCCCCGATCAAACGCATCGTGGTGTCGACCTATCAGTCGGTATCGGGTGCGGGCCGGGCTGCAATGGACGAACTGTTCAATCAGACCAAGGGCATTTATGTGAACGACCTTCCGCAAAAGGAAGAATTCACCAAGCAGATCGCCTTTAACGTCATTCCCCATATCGATACCTTCATGGATGATGGTGCCACCCGCGAAGAATGGAAAATGGCGGTCGAGACGCGCAAAATCATGGCCCCGGCCGAAATTGCCGTTCACGCCACCTGTGTCCGTGTCCCGGTCTTTGTTGGTCATGGCGAAGCCGTGAACATCGAATTTGATGGCCCGATCACCGTCGAAGAAGCCCGCAAGGCAATGAAAGCCTTCCCCGGCGTTTCCGTGGTCGATTACCGTCAGGACGAAGGATATGTCACCCCGCAGGAAGTGCAGGGCGAGGACAATGTATTCATCTCGCGCGTGCGCAAGGACCCGACGGTTGAAAACGGTCTGTCGCTGTGGTGTGTCGGGGACAACCTGCGCAAAGGGGCGGCCCTTAACGCGGTTCAGATTGCCGAAGCACTGGTCGCAGAATACCTGCCAAAGAAATAACGCTTCAATCCTTTCCACGATGCAAAACCCGCCTTCTCGAAGGCGGGTTTTGTCGTTTATGAAATCAAACATGCTGGTCAGATGCGCAAAAAGGCGCTAGGCAATCAGTCTAAGGGATGGAAAATTCCACCGCCTGCCCGGCACGTTACGAAGAAAAATAATTTCGGGGAAATCGGATGGTTAAACGCACACGCAAGGAAGCCGCACGTCTGGACGAAGCCGCCCGCGCGGGCTGGCTGTACTATTGTGCTGGCAATACACAGGACGAAATCGCCACCAAGCTTGGCGTCTCGCGCCCGACCGCACAGCGTCTTGTGTCCGCTGCCGTCAGCGAAGGTCTGGTCAAGGTCCGCCTTGATCATCCGATTGCGCATTGTATGGAACTGGGCAAGGCGATTTGCGAAAAGTACGAACTTGCCGCCTGTGATGTTGTCCCGACCGACCCTGCCGCCCCCGAGGCGATGTTTGGCATGGCCCAGGCCGCAGCCACCTATCTTGAACGCGCCCTGCAATCACCCGATCCGCAAATCATAGCCCTGGGCACCGGGCGTGCCATGCGCGCCATGGTCGATGAGGTTGGCCGGATTGATGGCCGCCATCATAAGATCGTCTCGCTTGTCGGCACCATTGCCCATGATGGTGCCGCCAGTTTCTATGACGCGGTGATCGACCTTGCCGACCGCACCCGCGCACCGCATTATCCCTTGCCGATTCCGGTCATCATCGAAGATCCGCAAATGCGTCAACGCATGCAGCAACAGCCCCCGATGGATAATATCCTCAAACTCGCCGCCGAGGCCGACATTCGCTTTATCGGGGTCGGACATCTTGGCGATGACGCGCCGCTTCATATTGACGGCTTCATTAGCAAGGATGAACTGATGTCGCTGCGCAAAAGTGGCGGCATTGGCGAAGTCATCAGTTGGTCATTTGATCAGGATGGCACCATCCTTGATCATGCGGTCAATCATTGCGTTACCAGTGCCCCGGCCCAGTCGCCGACCACCAATACCATCGCGGTTGCCAAGGGCACGAAAAAGGTAAAAGCGATTCGCGGTGCGATGCGTGGCAAACTGATCTCGACCCTGATCACCGACGAAGCCACCGCAGAATCTTTATTGCAGTAGCATCCGCAACAACCCTCGAAGAACCAAGCCCCATCCCCCCTGTCAACCCGTTTGGCAGGGGTTGTTTTTGTGCACCGCAAGAACGATTTAATTTGACAAAAGACCCAGCAATTGAGTGAATGCTCACTACCTGAACAAATGATCAATACGAGCAAGAATTTGCTTACCGGGTACATAGTCCTTTAGGGAGGAAACATGAAACGCGTTATGGGAGCCGCGCTTTGCGCGCTACTAGCAGGCGGTGTTGCATTCACCGCCAATGCCGAAACCAAACTGACCATCGCAACCGTCAACAACGGTGACATGATCCGCATGCAGAAGCTGACGGATGATTTCACCTCACAGAATCCAGATATTTCGCTTGAGTGGGTCACCCTCGAAGAAAACACCCTGCGTCAGCGCGTCACCACCGACATCGCCACCAAGGGCGGTCAGTATGACATCATGACCATTGGCACCTACGAAGTGCCGATCTGGGCTGAAAAAGGCTGGCTGGCCCCGCTTGATAAGCTCGGCGCCGACTATGACGTCGACGATCTGATGCCTGCCATCCGGGCGGCCGTCTCCAAGGATGATGCGCTTTATGCTGCACCGTTCTACGGCGAAAGCTCGATGATGATGTACCGCAAGGATCTGTTCGAAAAAGCCGGTATTGAAGTCAACGGTCGCCTGACCTGGGATCAGACCCTTGATATCGCCAAAAAGCTGCATGACCCGGACAACGGCGTCTATGGCATCTGCCTGCGTGGCAAAGCCGGCTGGGGCGAAAACATGGCGCTGATCTCGACCATGGGCAATGCCTATGGCGCACGCTGGTTTGACGAAGAATGGAACCCGACCTTCGACGGGCCGGAATGGAAAGCCGCCCTGGACATGTATACCAACATCCTTGGTAACTACGGTCCTCCGGGGGCAACATCGAACGGGTTTAACGAAAACCTGTCGCTGTTCAACTCCGGCAAATGTGGCATGTGGATTGATGCAACCGTTGCAGCATCCTTTGTCACCAACCCCAAAGAATCCAAAGTTGCCGATCAGGTTGCCTTCACCGAAGCTCCTTGTGCTGTAACCTGCACCGGTGCCAACTGGCTCTGGGCTTGGAACCTTGGCATTCCGATGGGATCCCAGAACGTCGAAGCGGCTCAGAAATTCATCGCCTGGGCCACGTCCAAAGAATATCTCGAACTGGTTGCCTCCAAAGAAGGTTGGGCAAACGTTCCCCCGGGAACCCGTATTTCGCTGTACGAAAACCCGAAATATCTTGAGGCTGCACCCTTTGCAGACGAGACGCTTCTCGCCATCGACAGCGCAGATCCGATCAACTCGACCCTCAAACCGAAACCCTATGTTGGTGTTCAGTTCGCCGCGATCCCGGAATTTCAGGGTATCGGTACGACTGTAGGCCAGCAGTTCTCGGCAGCTCTTGCCGGTCAGTCCACGGTTGAAGAGGCCCTTTCGGCCGCACAAGCCAGCACCGACCGCACCATGCGCAAAGCCGGTTACTACTGATGCACTACAGGTCGGATTTCAGATCATCGCACATCATGAAATGATATCCGGCCTGACCTCCTTGACCTGATGAACTTGGGGTGGCGGCCACAGAGCAACCTGCTCTAACACCGCCACCCTCTTTCCATCCGGATCGGGACATCAACATCAATTTCGGGGAGCACATCATGTCGACACGTGCCTCGACCCTTACCGGGCGCATCATGTCCGCGCCATCGATCATCGTCCTGTTCTTATGGATGGCCGTCCCGCTGGGCATGACAATTTACTTTTCCTTCCTGCGCTACAATCTGTTGTCGCCAGGCACGGAAGAATGGATCGGCACTCTCAATTACGAATTTTTCCTGACCGACCCGGCGTTCTTTGCTTCCCTTGCAAATACGCTGCTGCTTGTCGGTTCGGTTCTGGTCATCACCGTGATTGGTGGCATCCTGCTGGGATTGCTGCTCGATCAACCGATTTTTGGGCGCGGCATCCTGCGACTTCTGGTGATTGCACCGTTCTTCATCATGCCGACCGTCAACGCACTGGTCTGGAAAAACCTTTTGATGGACCCGGTTTCGGGGATGTTTGCCTGGCTTGCCAGTTTACTTGGCCTGCCTGCCATTGACTGGTTTACCAATGCGCCGCTGACATCCATCATCATCATGGTGTCATGGCAATGGCTGCCCTTTGCCGTGCTGATCCTTCTGACCGCCCTTCAGTCGCTTGACCGCGACCAAAAGGAAGCCGCCCAGATGGATGGTGCCGGTCCGGTATCGATCTTTTTCTATATTACCCTGCCCCACCTCAGCCGCGCGATTACCGTGGTTGTGCTGATTGAAACCATCTTCTTGCTGACTGTCTTTGCCGAAATCTTTGTCACCACAGGTGGTGGCCCGGGTCTGGCAACGACCAACATTGCCTTCCTTGTCTATACACAAGCACTGTTGCAGTACGACGTTGGCGGCGCATCAGCCGGCGGCATTGTCGCGGTCATTCTGGCCAATATCGTGGCGATCTTCCTGATCCGCCTCATCGGCAAGAACCTGGATAATTAGGGGCGCGATATGGAAAAGAAACAAACACCTCTTGGCTATATCAGCTTCTCGGCCTTTGCCTGGGTTGTCGGCCTTTTGATTTTCTTCCCGATCTTCTGGATGGTTTTAACCAGTTTCAAAAGCGAACTTGAAGCCGTCAGCATTCCGCCAAGCTTCATCTCCTTTGACTGGACGCTTGAAAACTATGTCGAGGTTCAGGAACGGTCGAACTATTTCAAGTTCGCCATGAACTCCGTCATTCTTGCGGTCGGCTCCACACTGGTCGGTCTGGTTTTTGCGGTGACCTGCGCATGGGCCATGGCCTTTAACCCGACCAAACGCACCAAGGACGCGCTTCTCTGGATGCTGTCGACCAAGATGATGCCACCCGTTGGCGTTCTTGTGCCGATCTATCTGATGTTTCGCGACTGGGGGCTGCTTGATACCCGGTTCGGTCTGATCATGGTTCTGTTTTTGATGAACCTGCCGATCATGGTCTGGATGCTCTACACCTACTTTAAGGAAATCCCGACCGACATTCTCGAAGCCGCCCGCATGGATGGCGCAACCCTGCCCAAGGAAATCATCTTTGTGCTGTTGCCCATGGCCCTGCCCGGCATTGCATCGACCATGCTCTTGAATGTGATCCTTGCCTGGAACGAAGCCTTTTGGACACTCAATCTGACAACGTCCGATGCGGCACCGCTGACAGCTTTCATTGCCTCGTACTCAAGCCCCGAAGGGCTGTTCTGGGCAAAGCTTTCAGCCGCTTCAACTCTGGCAGTTGCACCAATTCTTGTCATTGGCTGGTTCTCGCAGAAACAGCTGGTTCGTGGTCTGACATTTGGCGCGGTCAAGTAACCGCTGCCCTATTGAAATCTAGAAAGAAGGAACACCGCAATGGGTGCTATCCGACTGGAGAAAGTCAAGAAAACCTTCGGAACGCTGGATGTGATTCCGGGTGTCGATCTTGACATCAATGATGGTGAGTTTGTCGTCTTTGTCGGCCCGTCGGGCTGTGGCAAATCAACCTTGCTGCGCCTGATTGCCGGGCTTGAAGATGTCACCGACGGTAAAATCATGATTGATGGTATCGACGTTGCCAACGAAGCCCCGGCCAAGCGCGGCCTGTCGATGGTCTTTCAGTCCTATGCGCTTTATCCGCATATGACGGTTTTTAACAACATTGCCTTTGGCCTGAAAATGGCCGGTGAAAGCAAGGAAGTTATCAACGAGAAAGTCCAGAGTGCGGCCAAAATCCTCAATCTGACCGACTATCTCGAACGGCGCCCCGGTGCCCTTTCGGGCGGTCAGCGTCAACGCGTTGCCATTGGCCGTGCGATTGTCCGGAACCCGGCCGCCTTCCTGTTTGATGAACCGTTATCGAACCTTGATGCCGCCCTTCGCGTCAACATGCGTCTTGAAATCACCGGTCTGCATCAGGACCTCAAAACCACGATGATCTATGTCACCCATGATCAGGTCGAAGCCATGACCATGGCCGACAAAATCGTCGTGCTGCAGGCGGGTCGTGTGGAGCAAGTCGGCAAACCGATGGACCTTTACAGCAAACCGGCCAACAAATTCGTCGCCGGTTTCATCGGCTCGCCGAAAATGAACTTCCTGGGCGGCGAACTGGCGGCAAAACATGGTTGTCATGAAATCGGCGTTCGCCCTGAACACCTCGTGGTCAGCACCGAAAGCGGTGTGATCCCGGCCACGGTCAAAATCGCCGAACACTTGGGGGCGGAAACATACCTCCATGTCCAATCGGATGAATTTGGCGCGATGACGGTGCGGGCAACCGGCGAAATGCCGCTCAGCGGGAATGACAAAATCTTCCTCACCCCGGAACAGGACCGCATCCATCGTTTTGACGCCCATGGTCTGGCCCTTGGATAATTTCTAAACCGTGCACACCGGGTCGCAATGCCACACACGCGTTGCGATCCCGCCTTACCAAATCAAGAAAACTGTGAGACCCAAATGTATCTTAAAAAGTTCGATCTTACCGGTCGCCGTGCCTATGTAACGGGCGGCGGGCGTGCAATCGGCCTGTCCTGCTGTGAAGCACTGGCAGAAGCAGGCGCACATGTCATCATTGGCGATATCAGCGAAGCTGTCGCCGAAGAAGGCCGTGATTACCTGAAATCCAAAGGGTACTCCGCCGACATCGACATCATGGATGTCACCAACACCGATCAGGTCCGTGCCAGTGCCGAAAAAATGGCCAAACAGGGCGGCATCGACATTCTTGTCAATAACGCCGGCATCGCACGGTCGGAAACCCCGGCCGAAGACGTTGCGGATGAACATTGGCTCAATGTCGTTGACGTCAATCTGAACGGCACATTCTGGTGCTGCCGCGAATTTGGCAAACAGATGCTGGCCAAGAAAAATGGCGTCATCGTCAATGTCGGCTCAATGTCGGGCGTCATTGTCAACAAGCCACAGGAACAGGCCTATTACAACGCGTCCAAGGCGGCTGTGCATCAGTTGACCAAATCGCTGGCGGCTGAATGGGGCGGACGCGGCGTGCGTGTGAATGCGGTTGCACCGACCTATATTGCAACCCCGTTAAATGAGTTTGTGAAATCCAAGCCGGAAATGTACGACGCATGGATCAATGGCACCCCGATGGCCCGCTTGGGCGAGACCGATGAAATCGGCTCGGTTGTGCTGTTCCTTGCCTCAGACGCATCCAGCTTGATGACCGGATCCATCGTTCTGGCTGATGGGGGTTACACCTGCTGGTAAGGCCAGGTGGAACTGTTGACTGCAATGTCCTGAAGCAAGGACCTGTACTCACCAAATTGACTGAAATGGCGTTGGAATAAACAAGATATGTAAGGATGGAGCCGCCAGCCGGGGCTTTCCCCCCGGCCAAGGGTTCAGACGCAACAGATCGTCTTTTATTCCAACGTCCTCTGGATCGGAGAGATTTGAACGGACTATGTCATCGCTTAACCTCGCAAGGTAAAGACCTTGCTTCGGCCAAGCTCTTCATATCCGACCAAATCTCTCGCGACCATTTAAGCCAATTTGGCGAGTACAGGTCCTCGTTGTGGTCAGGCTGGAATGATGGTTAAAACGGGGCGCGGTTGTGGGACCTGCGCCCCGTTTACCTTTTCAGGCCACGCGAACACTGGCCAGATACCGCGAAAACGCATTCGCGGGCATCACCACAACACCCGACAGGCCAAGGAACGCCGACAGGCGTTCAAGATTGGCCATCAACGCCCCAGCCACATCGCCTGCGACAAAACCATCTTCAAGATGCGCGCTTTGCACCAAAAGTACCCCGGCTTGCCGGTCTGCTTTCAAATCGACACGCGCAACAAATTCGCCGTTTAACATAAACGGCAGAACGTAATAGCCGTATTGGCGCTTTTCGGCCGGAACATATATCTCGATCCGGTAGTTAAACCCGAAAATGCGTTCCACCCGGTCGCGTTCCCACATCACCGGATCAAACGGCACCATCAAGCATGTCGGCTTGGCCCGTGACCGTGGATTGACGTTCGGGCACATATAGCCCGGCTGCTTCCACCCCTGAACGTCTGCTGCCAACAACCGCCCTTCTTCGACAAGACGCACAAGGCATCCTTTCACGTCCGCCGTCGGCAGGCGGAAATATTTGCGCAGATCGGCCTCGGTCGCCACCCCCATCGCGGCAATCCCCTTACAGATCAGATCACATTGCGCATCCTGCCTGTCGGGGGCGGCAAGATTGGCCGCATCGCCAATGATCCGTTCGGGCAAATCATAAACCCGCTCAAAACTGCTACGCCGCTTGCGCGACATGACCTGCCCGCTCCAGAACAGATATTCCATCGCGGTTTTGGTATCCGACCATCCCCACCATGCCGAACTGTTGGCACGCTTGTCTTCAAGGTCACTCGCACCAATCGCACCTTCGCGCTCAATTCGGGCCAGAATGCCATTGATCAGATCGGGCTGTTCGCGCTGCATCCGGGCGATCCGGCCCCATGTCCCCTTGCCATTGCGTGCATCCTCCATCCGCCAGCGATACAGCGGGTAATCCTCAACCGGGATCATCGATGCTTCATGGCCCCAATATTCAAACAATTTGCGCTGCCGGTCCGTGCCCCAGACAACCTGATCAAGCAAGACTGCGTCATACACCCCCAATCGGCTGAAAATCGGCATGTAATGCGCACGTGTCAAAACGTTGACACTATCGACCTGCAACATATTGGTTTGCCGGATCGCCTTGATGATCCGGCGTTTGGTCACCGGGCGATTGTCATCGCAATCAAACCCCTGCCCGACAAGCGCAAGGTTGCGCGCCTGCTTGATGGAAACGGCAACGGATTGCATCGGGATATGAACACTGTCATCTGGCATGGTTAAACATTCAAATTGGCACATAAAAACAGCATGATGTTAACATATCCCCCTGACAAATACGGCAGGAGGATTCCATATGTTTTCATGTATGATTTCTTGAAGGGTCACACCGTCTGCCAAGTCTGCCAAGGGTCTTTGCCCGGATGATCATCGCGCACACCGCAACACAGGACACGAACGCAAGATGGAAATCGAACAGATCATGATCCTGAGCGTCCTTGTCGGGACGGTTGCCCTGTTTTTATGGGGGCGCTGGCGTCATGACATGGTGGCGATGGCATCGTTATTGGCCTGCGTCGTCCTGGGACTGGTGCCGACCGGCGATGCCTTTGTCGGGTTTGGCCATCCGGCCGTCATTACCGTGGCCTGCATTCTGATCCTGTCATCGGCCCTGCAAAAATCCGGGGCGGTCGATACATTAACCCGAACGGTTCTGCCGCAATCAGCCGGTCCCTTTGTCACCATGGCCGCCCTTAGTCTGCTGGCTGCCATCCTGTCGGCCTTTATGAACAATGTCGGGGCCTTGGCTTTGCTGATGCCAGTGGCGCTTCAAATTGCCCGAAAGCAGAATTTGCCCCCCGGAAAAATCCTGATGCCACTGGCCTTTGGCTCAATCTTGGGCGGCATGACCACATTGATCGGGACTCCACCCAACCTGATTGTTTCGGGCTTTCGCGCCGAACTGAACGGCTCGGGCTTTTCGATGTTTGATTTCAGCCCGGTTGGGATTGCGATTGCCGCATCCGGACTGGTGTTTGTCATTCTGCTGGGTCGATTTCTGGTCCCCACCCGTGAACGTGCCGGGGCCGAGGGGTTTGAAACCGGCTCTTACCTGACCGAGGCCCGCATTACCGAGGGCAGCAAGGCCATCGGCATGCTGTTGCGCGACATCAACAATGAACTGGAAAAAACCGACGCTCAGGTCATTGGGCTGATCCGCAATGAACGCCGTATCCCCGCGCCAAATCCCTTTCGCGAATTGCACCAGAACGACGTTCTTCTGATCGAAACCGAACCAGAAGGCCTCGCCGCTGCCCTTTCCGCTGTTGAGCTTACCCTTGAGGCCGAATGGAACGATGCGCAGGCCAAACTCAAGGCACTGGACAGCGACGAAGAAACCCTTTCCGACACCGAGGCTGCCGACAGCACAAAAACCGAAACCGCCGGTGATACAGAAAACCCCTCTGATGCTGATCAGAATGACGCGCCCAAAGACGCCGATAAAACCGCCCTGCAATCGGATGATATTTCGCTGATTGAACTGGCTGTCCTGCCAAATTCCGCCTTTATCGGCCGGTCTGCGACCGACATACGGCTGCGCAACCGCTATGGCATCAATCTGCTCGCAGTTTCACGCCAGGGCCGCCGTTCGATGGCGCGTTTGCGCACCATGACGATGCAGGCCGGCGACGTTCTTTTGATGCAAGGCCCGCCAGAAGCCATCTATGACTTTGCCAGCCGCCTTGGCTGTGTGCCACTCGCCGAACGGTCCCTGCATCTGGCCGATAAGGCACAGGCGCTTAAAACCACCGTGATCATGGCCATCGCCATCCTGCTGGCCGCCTTTGGCATTCTACCCGCCGCCATTTCCTTTGCCCTTGGCGTTCTGGTCGCATTGCTGGTGCGCGTGGTATCACCCCGAACCCTGTATGATGCTGTCGATTGGCCGGTTGTCGTCCTGCTCGCAGCCCTCATACCCGTGGCCAATGCCATGGAAAGTACCGGCAGTGCCGATCTGATCGCGCGCTTCCTGCTGCAATCGGTGGCACAGGGCAACGCGACCATTGCCGTTGGCCTGATCCTTGTCGTCACCATGACCCTGTCGGACTTCATGAACAATGCCGCCACCGCGGCCGTGATGTGCCCGATTGCGATTGGCAGTGCCGCCCAGCTTGAGGCCAGCTCCGACCCGTTCCTGATGGCGGTTGCCATCGGCGCATCCTGCGCCTTCCTCACCCCGATCGGCCACCAGAACAACACGCTCATCCTCGGCCCCGGCGGTTTCCGCTTTGGCGACTACTGGAAACTCGGCCTCCCGATTGAAATCATCGTGGTGGCGGTGGGTGTGCCGATGTTGTTGTGGGTGTGGCCGTTGTGATTTGAGACATTTTGGTATCCTGAAGTCTCATTCCCCAGAATATCCATTTCAAGTCAACACAACACGGAAACTCTGCTAAGTTGAACTATGGCTAAGAAAAGCACTCGGAAACCCCGCAAAGATTATATCTGTGGCACGACTGCATCGGAGGTGAGCAATATTGAGATTGTTTACGACTCAGAAACAGACAGTCTTCGGTTCGGCAACGATATGATCAACACGTATTCGGAGGTTTCTTACGAGCGCAAAAAGAACGAAAAAATTCTGTCCCGCATTCCACAAGAAAATGGCGGATTGCACTATAATCAAGAGTGGGCGTTAGAGAATAATTATGACTTTATTTGTGCGGTCGACACCAATACTCGCAACATTCAAAATAAACGCGTTTCCGCTGTCGGAGTGGTCGTTATAGATTCCATCTTCGTGTCTTCAAAGCAGGAGATTCGCAAGGCTTGGCAATTCAGTTTTCCATTCTGTTTTGAGTTCGTCGAAATTAAAGAAAAACCAGAAAATCTCGGTTGGATCGCAGTTATTGAAGAACTGACGAAATCAGGAATGTTAGAAGGTAAGGAACAGGTTGGCTTAATTGTAGATTCTGACCTTGGAAACATTGCCGACTATAATGCTCGCAAGAAACCGGTTTTCGCGAATGTATTCCTGCCAAAAAGTATAAAGCTGATTTACGCAAGTGCAGATGCCGGTAAAGAAAACCCAGTGAACAAAATGATCGTCACCGCTGACTCCATCGCATCGCAGTCTCTGGCGGCGCTGGAAGCCGGTGAAATTCCGTTCAATCAGAACATTTCTGCTAATCCACATTACGAGCGAATTCGAACCATTAAGCCCAATGTCGTTTCGACCGGCTGGCGATGAGTGTTCGCTAGAGTAGTTCGTCCCCCAGAAACAACGCCTTAAAGGGGTCAGTCCTCTTTTATTAACTACGGAAAGCTTGGGCTACCGACTAACGTCGTTACGGCCAATTACCGTTTCTGCTGTGAGTTTGTCCGCGGCAAGTGACGAACAAAGAAGGCGGCCCTCTGGACCGCCTTCTAGCATATTCTAGTTAGCAGTTTGCTTAGCTATCAAAACCAAGCTTCGGCACCGCAACGCCATTGGCACGGCAGGCGGAAATCAGAGTGTTATTGAGCAAGCACGCGATGGTCATCGGGCCGACACCGCCCGGCACCGGGGTAATCGCACCGGCCACCTTGGACGCCGTTTCAAATTCGACATCGCCAACCAGTTTCATTTTGCCTGCATCGCCTTCAACCCGGTTGATGCCAACATCAATCACCGTGGCCCCCGGTGCGATCCAGTCGCCCTTGATCATGTTCGGGCGACCCACGGCCGCAATCACGATATCGGCCCGGCGGACTTCATCGGGCAGATCGCGGGTGCGCGAATGGGCAATGGTGACGGTGCAGCTTTCTTTAAGCAGAAGTTGTGCCATTGGTTTGCCGACGATGTTTGATCGACCGACAACCACGGCGCGTTTGCCCGACAAATCGCCCAGCGTGTCTTTAAGCAACATGAGGCAGCCATACGGCGTGCAGGGCGCAAAACCTTCGCCGCCCGTGGCAAGGGCCCCGGCATTGACCACATGAAACCCATCCACATCCTTGGCCGGGTCAATCGCGGCCAGAATGGCCTGCTCGTCAATATGGTCGGGGACGGGCAACTGACACAAAATACCATGCACATTCGGATCGGCATTCAGTTTGGCAATCAGTGCCAGAAGATCTGCCTGCGGGGTATCGGGGGACAGTTTGTGTTCATAGGAATTCATGCCGCATTCAAGGGTCTGTTTGCCCTTGTTGCGCACATAGACCTGACTGGCCGGGTCTTCGCCGACCAGAATCACGGCCAGACCGGGGGTAACGCCGTGATCGGCTTTCAGCTTGGTTACTTCGGAAGTGATGTCTTCGCGCAGTTTGGCTGCGAAGGCTTTGCCGTCGATGATTTTTGCGTCACTCATCTGTCTGTCCGCCCCGTAAGTTGGGATATTTGCACCATCAGCTCGTCGGGATCGCCGTCTATCCGCAGCTTTTTGTTACGATCAGTCAGCCCGGAGACGATCCTGATCGAGGACTTAGGACATTTGGCCGCTTTTGCCAAAAGTTTTATCAGCGCCTGATTGGCTTTGCCGTTTTCCGGCACGGCGGTCACTGACACCCTAAGCTGCATTTGTCCGCTGGCGTCGGCCACCACATCGCCAATCGCGTTGCGCGATGCCTTGGGTGTCAACCGGACGAACAGACTTATCCCTGTTTGATCAGAACCTATCACGCAGACAGCATCAGACATTGTCTAAATGAGACGAATGAATAGGCGAAATGAGACATCAATAGCCGACAAGCGCCATCCGAACATCGGTCTGGATCAGCATATTGGCAAATTGCAGCACCAAAATCAGGATGATCGGCGAAATGTCAATGCCGCCAAGATCGGGAATGATGCGCCGGATCGGCCGCAATGCGGGCTCGGTCACCCGGTACAGGAAATCACCGACCATATAGACAAACTTGTTGCTGGTATTGATCACATTAAACGCGACAAGCCACGACAGAATTGCCGACCCGATCAGCATGAAAATGTAGATACCCACAACCGTATCAATAAGCCAAAAAATCGCCAGCATTGCTGCTCCTTACCTGCCGCCGGGGGTGATGTGCAAAATCGGCCCCGAAATTATGTTTTTACGCAGCAAAACCTAGTCGGCAATGCCCCACAACGCAAGCGCAGAGCATTGATTTAACCCCCTATTGGGCCGATTTTGCCCGGTTTGTGATCCCAATCACGACGCGGCACACCCCAAATTTCCGCCTCACTCTATTCCTCATACTATTTAAAACGCCCAAAACGAGACCTGTGCATACAAAAAACTGTCAGGAGATGTCAGTCTGCCCGTGATCATTCCTTGCCCATGCCGTCACTTCGCGCCACAACAGATCACTGGATCATCGGGAAAGGCAAAACATGACCAACAGCGTGCAAAACAGCGGAAAAAAACGATGCGGCTGGGCGCTAAGCCATGCCGATAAACCGTTTTACGTCGAATATCACGACGCCGAATGGGGTGTGCCGGTGCATGACGACCGGCAGTTTTTTGAAATGCTGATCCTTGAAGGGGCGCAGGCCGGGTTAAGCTGGCTGACCATTTTGGCCCGGCGTGAAACATATCGTGCGGCGTTTGATGATTTCGATGTCCATAAGGTCGCGGCTTATGACGAAGCAAAGCAACAAACGCTTCTGGCCGATCCGGGGATTATTCGAAATAAATTAAAAATAGCCGCGACTATTCAAAATGCGCGAATATTCATCGCCATCCAGAAAGAGTGCGGCAGCTTCGATTCCTACGTCTGGAATTTCGTCGGTGGCACCCCGATCATCAACCATTGGCCGACCATGGGCGACGTTCCAGTCTCCACCGATCTCAGCGACGCGCTATCGAAAGACCTTAAAAAACGCGGCATGAAATTCGTCGGCACCACCATCATCTATGCATTCCTGCAAGCCACCGGCCTTGTCATGGACCATACGGTTGACTGCTACCGTTACAAAGAACTGGTGAAATAGTCCTCTGTTCGGATGTCCCAAGGCGGTTAGGTCGTCTTGGTTGAGCCGCGCACCAGAAGGCCGGTTTCGAGGATGATGGTGCGACCGGTGTCTTCGCCAAGGGCCATTTCAGCGGCCAAGCGGCCCTTTTCGACCGAATCCTGACGTACTGATGACAACGGCGGGTCTGTGCGTTCGCCAGCCACAATGCCGTCAATTCCAATGACCTTAAGGTCATCAGGCACCTTGCGGCCCAACTCGCGTGCCGCATCCAGCGCACCAATTGCGATCACGTCGGACATGGCAAGGATGCCGTCAATTTCAGGATGCTGAGCCAGCATCTCGACCGTCATTTTGGCACTGTGTTCGGAATGGTTGTCACATTCGACATGGATGATGTCGGTCGGGGCAATGCCCGCCGATTGCAGGGCATCGTGATAGCCCGCCATGCGTTCACGCACAACACGGTGGCTTGCCGCACCGACACGGTTGGCATTCATCGGGCCGAAATGATCATGTTCGGTTGCCTGTAACGACAGAATGGCAAATTTGCGCGCCCCGCAATCGAGCAAATGGGTGGCGGCTGTTTTCGCCGCCGCATGATCGTCAAGTAATACAGTCCCCGCCGCACCGGCGATGTCGGTATCAATGCTAATCAGCGGCTGGTTGCGGCGCTGGATGGCGGAAATGATATCGTTATTATCCGAATAGCAATGCACCAAAAAGGCATCGACCGCGGCATTATTGACTGCCGCAATCGCCTGCTGCGGGTTTTCGGCCGAAATGATCATGACATTGATGCCATGGCGCGCACATTCGCGCCCGATCCCGCGCAGCAATTCAATCGCCACCGGATCGGAAAAGGCATATTCAAGATTATCGGGAAACACAACGCCAAGCGCCCCGGCCTTCCCCGTGCGCAACATCCGCGCCATAACATGCGGCCCGCGATAGCCAAGATCCTTGGCCGCAGCAAAAATGCGGTCGCGAACTTCGCTGCGGACAAGATCAGGTTTGCCAAACGCATTGGACGCCGTTCCTTGCGAAACCCCCGCCGCCTTGGCGACATCCAGAAGTTTTACGCGTTTTGCAGCCATTGCGTTTTGCTCTCCCAGTCCGTGCGTTTTTAAACTGCCCCGCCCAACGGCGACGACGGCAGATGTTTTTTCCTTAAAACCACTATAGCCAGAACCAACACTGTCTTGCCACAAGACATTGACGTTACAGAAAACCGCCCTTGGTTTTAACGGCTTTCGGGGCTGGTTTTGCGGAAGGTCAGATTAATCCGTGGCCCAACCTGTTTGGCGGTTTTGGGCAGTTGATGCAGCCAGCAATGCTGGGTTTCACCGCCCATGATCAGGGCTGAATTATGGGGCAAATCGATGCTGATGCGATCCCCGGTTGTCTTGTGACGCAAATGAAAACGGCGTTCTTCGCCAAAGGACAGGCTGGCGATGACCGGGTTCTGGCCCAGAACATCTTCGTCATCGGCATGCCAGGATACACTGTCGCGGCCATCGCGATACTGGTTGAGCAGCACCGTGTTAAAGGCCACACCGGCAAGGTTTTCGGCCAGATCGCGCAACGGGGCGACCTTTGCCGGAAAAGGGGATGCCGGGTGATAGACGCCGCTATAACGATAGGCGACCTCGCCAAACCAAGCGGTCAGGCGTGGAACGGGGATTTCCTTACCAGCCATCCGGGCGGTTTCCTGTTGCCAGACAATGCCACTGAGCAGCCGGTCAAAGATCCGGGCGGCATCGTCATCAGGCATAATGCCGCGCAACAGCAAAACCTGCCCGTCAAAGGGCAGCAGATTGCGTGGTGGCTCGTTGGCAAACAGATCGCCGGTCATGATCATCCCCGGAAGTCATTCTGACAAACACCTAGGACGAACGTGAGCGAAACTCAAGATACAGTTCACTGATATAGTCGTTTCCACAGTGACTTGGCACACATCAGTTCTGACCCTAGCCGTTTACCAGATCTATCCCTTCCTGATCGGCATACCGTTCGACATCCTCAACGCTTAGGCCAACCGCGCTATAAAGATTGATGGTTTCAAGTTCGAGATCGGTCTCGGCATCGGCAAGGGATTGCTGTGACGTTGTCAGGCTGCGTTGAGAATCAAGCACATCAAGAAAGTTCGAGAGCCCCTGAACATAACGCACACGGGACTGTTCAAACGCATCGCTGTGATAGCGCACCGATGCAATCAGCGAATCACGTTGCTGCACGGCACCGACATAACCGTAAATCGCACTTTCAACTTCTTCAATCGCGGCCAACAGCGTCTTGCGATAGGTCAGAAAGGCCTGCTCGGCTTCTTCTTCAGCCACCGTGATGTTGGATCGGCGCAGCCCACCATCATACAGCGTCGCATCAATCAGCGCCCCAATAGCCGCCATTGCAGTGCGTATAATCGGACCGGTGCCATAGCCCGTCACGCCAAAGGCCAAAGAGCCATCGAGTGAGAGTTCAGGATAAAGGGTCGCGGTTTCGACCCCGATTTGCGCCGTGGCGGAAATCAAGGCCAGTTCGGCGGCACGCACATCGGGACGGCGGCGCAAAAGATCGGCTGGAATACCAATCGGCGGTGCACTTTGAAATTCCGGCAAGGGTGACACATCAAGCAACACATCACGATGGGTTCCCGGCTGTGCACCAACCAGAATGGAAATCGCATTGATCGACCTGTCTATGTCGGTTTGAAGGGCGGGCAAACTTGATTCAATATCGGACACTTCGGCACGCGCACGCGATAGATCAAGTTCGGACGCAAGACCGGTTTGCTGGCGGACCTGCACGATATTGCTGGTCTGGCGTTGCAGATCAAGTGAGCTTCGCAACAGTTCCTGACGTTTTTGAGACCCGCGCAGTTCGATATAGTTACGGATAATGTCGCCGATCATCACGCGATAGACATCCTCACGCAAATAAACCTGTTCAAGATAATCGGCCTCGGCAGCCTGTTCTTCGCGGGCTTCCCCACCCCAAACATCCGCCGTCCAGGAAAGGTCTATCCCCGCCCCGTATCCAAGATCATCGACCCGATTACCATCTACCCGGCTGGACGTTCTGCGTTCAGCCGATCCATCGACGCTGGCACCGACTTCAAGACCATTTTCCCCGCGCACACCACGCGCGGTTGCTGCTGCCGCGCGAATGCGGCTGATCGCGATCTTAAGATCAATATTGTTGGTGATACCTTCCTTGATCAGGGCATCCAAAACCGGATCGGTTGTGGTTTCCCACCAGCGGGCCTGATCGGCAGGGTTATTGGCGATAACCGGGATTTCCGGGGTATAGGCGGCGATCAGATCAAATTTCGGTGCGGCATAATCTGGCCCCACCGATTGGCACCCGGCCAACCCGATCAACATGACAGCGCAAGAAAGTGCCGAAAGTCGTTTCACCTGCATGTTATTTCGCACTTCCCTGAATCTTGCTGTCGTCCATTTCGCCGGTATCAGGAATGGCTTCGGCCGCACGCAACTGACTTTGCAATTTGAGCCCGCCATCCGCACGCGCCGACACCAGTGGTGCCAGCAACAGATACAAAACCGGGGTCAAAAACAGCGTAAAGACCGTGGCAAACCCAAGCCCGCCAAACACAACCCAGCCAATTGCCGCCCGGGCCTCAGCCCCAGCACCCGAGCCCAGCACCAGTGGCAATCCGCCAAGAACCGTTGAAATCATTGTCATCATGATTGGACGTAACCGTACCATGGCCGCATCATGCATAGCATCACGGACCGATTTCCCGGAATCGCGGAGCTGATCGGCAAATTCGACAACCAAAATACCGTTTTTGGCCATCAGGCCGACCAGCATCACAAGCCCGATCTGGCTGTAAATATTGATTGATGTTCCACTTAAGCCCAGCGCAAAGATCGCGGCGGCCAGACCAAATGGAACTGTCAGGACAACCACCAAAGCGGACATGAAACTTTCAAACTGGGCAGCAAGCACCAGCAACACCACCAGCACAGCAATCAGGAAAGTCAGCTGTACATCATTGTTGGTTTCGCCAAGGGTCGCAGCATCGCCGGTCATCAACACCCCGATCCCGGGGGAGAGAACCTTGTCGGCGGCTGCGTTCACATCATCGACCGCCTGTTGCAAGGTATAGCCGGGCGCAAGATTGGCCGAGACCATCACAGCGCGCTGCTGACCTTCGCGTTCGAGCTCCGATGCGACCGCTTCTTCGCTTAAACTGATCACGGACGATAGCGGCAATACCCGCCCATCCGTCCCGGTCACAAACAGATTTTCAAGATCGGACGGATCGTTGATGCTGCCAAGGCTTGAACGCAGTTTAACCGGGACATTTTGGTCATCGACGTTGATTTCGGTAACTTCATATCCCTCGATCATCGTGCGCAGCGTCACATTGAGGCTTTCAACCGGAATGCCAAGGTCAAATGCCCGCTCGCGGTCGATATTGACCAGAAGCTGTGGCTGGGTCGTCTGATAGGAGATCCGTATCCCCAGCAAGTTGGGATAGTTTTCCTCGAATTCGCGCTGCATGTCGCGCGCCTGTGCGGCAAGCACGCGATAGCTGGTTCCGGTCAGGGCAAATTCCAGCCCCTCGCCACTGCCGCCGCGCAGACCAAGGCTGTTGGGCTGATAGACAAAGGCCTGCACACCGGGAAGAGCATTAAGCTGATCCTGGATTGTGGCGGTAATGTCCTGCTGGCTGCGGTCGCGTTCATCCCACGGAACCAATGGCGCAATGACCAAGGCCCGATTGGGGTCCCACAACCCGACAATGGTGTAAATATTATAGGCATCCCCGGACTCAACGACCGGACGCAAAATACTTTCGACCGTCTCAACCTGACGGTCCATGTAATCAATGCCGACCCCGTCGGGCCCGCGCAGCGATACAAGAATACGCCCGCGATCTTCGTCGGGCAGCAATTCCTTGGTGACGCTGTTGTAGACACCAAATGCCATTGTCCCGACAAGAATACAGCCGATCAGCGTGATATAGGGAAACCGCAAAACCCATTCGAGAATGCTTTTGTAAATATCGGCAAAGAAATAACCGACCCTTTCCAACATATTGGGTTTGGCATTCGCATCCCCGTCATGCGGATCAATATGTTTCAGACGCGACGCCAGCATGGGACACAGGGTCAAGGCGACAAAAGAAGACACCGCCACCGAAAATGCCAACACAAAGCCAAATTCCCGGAACAGGCTTCCGGCGGTACTTGGCAGGAAGGAAATCGGCAGGAAAACCGAGATCAGGGTCAATGTGGTGGCAATCACCGCAAAGAAGACCTGACGTGAGCCAAGGACAGCCGCCGCCATTGAGCCCAGCCCCTGATGTCGGCGGCGTTGAATGTTTTCAAGCACCACAATCGCATCATCAACAATCATGCCGGTGGCCAGAACAAGGGCCAGCAAGGTCAGGATATTGATCGAAAAGCCCATTGCCCAGATGGCCGCAACCGTGCCAATTAGCGCGATTGGAATGGTCACCGTCGGGATCAGGGTTGCGGTAAAGGAGCGCAAAAACAGATACAGCACCCCAATCACAATCACGATGGCAAGGGCGAGACTGTAGATCACCTCGCTTAAGGCACCTTCGATAAACACCGCATCATCAGAATTCACGAAGACATCGACATCATCATATTGCGCGTTCAGTTTTTCTGCTGCTTCGCGGATACCGTTTGAAATTGCGATGGTGTTTGATTGCGCCTGACGGGTGACACCCAGACCGATAACGGTGCGTCCATCAAGTCGGACATAGGAGGTCGCATCATCCGGGCCGTAATAGACATCGGCAACATCACCAAGCCGGATGCTGTCGCGGACCATCATCTGGTTCAGGCGCCCAACTTCCCAGACAGAGGCGTCGGCACGGACAAACAGCTTTTGATCATTTGATTCAAAACTGCCCGCTGGAATATCGAACTGTGCCGTTTCCAAAACATCGGCCACGTCCTGAACCGACAGGCCATAGCTTGCCAGACGCAGTGGATCGACCCGGACATGAAGGACACGTTCACGGTCACCATTTATCGAAATTTCGGCAACGCCGGGCACGGCCAGCAAAGCAGGCTCAATCTGGTCTTCAACGATATTGGCGAGTTCTTCCTCGGTCAGACTTTTGCTGACCACGGCAAGGCGCATGATGGCACTGGCATCGGCGTCGGCCTTGACCACACGGACGTCTTCGACGTTATCAGGCAGGCTGCGTGAAGCGCGACTGACGGCTTCGCGGATGTCATTGGCCGCATCATTGACCTCAACATCGGGATAGAACCGCACACGGACGCGCGCGCTGCCTTCTTCGCTGTTGGAACTGATTTCCTTAACACCGCTGACCCGTGATGCGGCAGCTTCGAGGATGCCAGTGACCTCCGAGTCCACCGTTTCGGGGGATGCCCCGTCATAGGTAGCATAGACGGTTACGGTTGGTTGATCGACATTTGGCAATTCACGGATTTCAACGCCCAGCATGGCGGCAAGTCCGGCCAGAATGATCAACATCGCCGCGACGATGATTAAAACCGGGCGCCGGATGCTAAGCGACGCAAGATCATTATGGTTTTGATTGCCGGTTTCCATCGTCATGGTCAGGAACCTTCACCAATGCCATCGCGGGTGGCAACACCCGTATCGTTGTTGTCGCGGATGACAGTCGCAACCTTGCGACCGGGACGCAGGCGAAGGACACCTTCGACAACGATCAGATCGCCTTTTTCGATATCGCCATCCACAAGAATGCGCCCACTGGTCCGTTTGACAACGCGGACGGGTACGCGCGACACCGCATCATCCTTGATCCGCCAGATATAGGTTCCCTCGTCCCCCCAAAGGACCGAGATTTCGGGCACGGACGGGTATCTTTTGCCTTCGATATCGACATAAACCGCAAACGACATCCCGGCCAAAAGACGACCTTTTGGGTTGGGCACGCGGGCACGGACACTAAACGTCCGGCTGACCGGGTCAATGCGGCTGCCGATGGACTCAACGGTTCCTTCGAACAGCTCGCCCGGCAGGCTCCATGTTTCAACCCGGACCTTTTGGCCCGGCCTTACATTGTCAAACCGGGTTTCAGCGACTTCGAAATCAACCAGAATGCTTTCGATGTTATCAAGGGTGACGATCACGGTTGAACTGTCAACGCGGTCGCCTGCCTCAATTTCAGAAATGCCGACGATGCCATCGAACGGGGCCAAGATGGTGCGATCAGCCAGATTGACTTCGGCCTGATCGAGTTGAATTTTGGCTTCGGCCAATGCAGTGCGCGCCGTATCGACCTCGCTGTCGGCGACAGCCCCAAGGGGGCGGGCCTGCTCGTAACGGCCAAGAAGTTGCTGGGCGTCTTTGACCTGTACGGCGGCAAGATTGCGCGCAAGGCGTTCGCGATCCGAATCAAGGATGACAAGAACCTGATCCTTGGTCACTTTCTCACCAGCGCGAAACAGAACGTCTGACACTTCGCCCGACACCGCAGGATAGATCGTCACACCCAGTGCTGATTTGCCTGTTCCGACGGCCTGAACAACGGTTGTTTCATCCATCAGACTGGCATATTCGGCAATCACCGGAAGGCCGCGATCCCCGCCGTTTTCGCGCGCCTGCGGGGCTTGCTCACCGGGGGTGACAAGCGCCATGATGTCGTCCTTGGCAAAAATATATGCAGTTGCTGCCATCGCGATGATTGCCACACCTGCGATCAGAAGCGTTGTCTTACGCGTCATCACATCCATACTTCCAAGTCGGGGCAGGTTTCACCTACCACCCTGAGAGGCCTGTTCCCGTCCGGGAAAAATTTTGTATTTCAATTCTTTACCCGGCACGGGTGATTGTTTTTTGGTGAAATACATTATGGGGCAAAAGCTACTGCAACCCGTCGGCCAGAACCACACAAAAAGTGTATCAGAAACGTCGCAGCTTGTATCAAGACACCAACAAAACCAAACGTTTCACAGCCATTCAATTTGCAAACGCAAACCGACCTGCATACACGGTACGGTATGCAGGCCGGTTTCGTTCACAAAGAAACGATCACAACACCAGAAATTGAAGGTTTGCGGGGGCTGTTTAAGCAGCCCCTAACATGCTCGATTGTGGAAACCGCACAAGGTTGTTCGCGTCCCAGTTCTGCGTCTCTGATGACGTTTGGTCCTTGTCCGATCCGTCTTCGGTCGTATCCTCGTCACTTCCGGCCGAGGCCACCGCCCGATCCAGCGATGCGGTCAGCTCGGTGACATTTCGTTCAACCTCGTCAGCACGACGGGTTAGGTCAACGCTGAGCTTGCGGGTGGCTTCGATGTCGTTCGAGACTTCAAAGATGGCCGAACTGACGTTATGGGCCGCATCGCCAGCAAGGGCGATCGCGCCTGTGATTTCTTCGGTTTCAAGGCGTTGTTGTTCGACGTCACCGGCCACCTCATCGGAAATCGACATCATGTCGCGCACAGTCACACCGACGTCTTCCATGGATGCCACACACCGATCGGTTACAGCGCCCATGGCATTGACGTGTTCGGTGATCTGTTCGGTGGCCTTTTCGGTTTGCCCGGCAAGGTTTTTGACCTCAGCAGCGACCACGGCGAACCCTTTGCCTGCATCGCCGGCACGGGCAGCCTCAATCGTCGCATTAAGGGCCAGAAGATTGGTTTGGCCGGCAATACCGCGAATCAGATCGACAATCTGTTCGATGCTGGTGGCGACTTCGCGCAGGTCATCGACCGCCTTTGCCGATTGCTGGGTCGACCCAACCGCGTTTTGGGCAATACCGCGTTGACGTTCAACCCGGTTGGCGATCGAGCCGATGGCATTGGTCAGCCGCACGGCAGCATCCCCAATCGCGGTAGCATGCGACTGGCTTTGTTCGGCGGCATCGGTTGCTGTTTCGGTCTGGGTGGTGACCCGTTCGGCGGCGGCTGCGACCTCGGTCACGGCTTCGCGCATGCGGGTGACCTGATGGCTGACCGACTGGACCAGACCGGTGGTTTCGCCTTCGATGGTGTTGGCCATCGCACCGAGCGAGGATCTGCGTTTTTCTTCTTCGATGCGTTGCAGGGTAATGCGTTCTTCGGCCATGGTTTCGATCTTGAGCGCATTGTCGCGGAAGATCGAAACAGTGCGCGCCATGGCGCCAAACTCATCACGACGATTGATATCGACAAGATCAATGTCGGTGTCATTTTCACTTAAGCGGGTCATATCGCCGTTCACACGCTTAAGCGGGCGCAGGATGCTCATGGTGATGCCAAACGCCAGTGTCAGCGCGATCAGCACGCCAATCGCCGCAACAATGATGTTGGTCAGTGCCGAATTGGTTGAGTCCGCATGGGCCGCATCAACAAGGGCGGTTTGGCTTGCCATGGCTTCTTCGCGGATATTCTGGGTGATGGCCTGTACACCGCGTACGGCCGTTTTAAAGTCATCCATTGATTGACGGAACCCGCCGATGGAGCCTTCGAGCTGATTGGCCCCTTGTTTGAGCAAATCATTGTCGCGTACGGCATAGGAGAACAGCTTTTTCTCGTTGCGCTTAAGCCCGCCAAAGGCCGATTTGATTTCTTCCTGAAGGTCGGTGAGCTCGGAGGTTTTGGCGCGTGCGGCCTCAAGGGCCTCGGGCGTGCGCACAATGGGGTATTGCAGGCTGTTCACAATCGCGGCCAGATTAAAGGCGCCCAGTTCATCGCCATATTTTTCAGCCATCACCGGATCGCGCTTGGCGATGAATTCTTCGAGTTTGGCCGCTGATTGTCCAAGCTGACTGGCACCCAGCAACATGGTATCGGACGCAGCGGTCAGGTTTTCAGCGCGCAGAACAAGGGGTTCAAGCGTTGCGATGTAATCAGCCGTCAGGCTTTCGAGCGCGTCGGCACGATCCCCATCCCCGGCATCGCGCAAGGCATCAACCAGTGTCGCGCCGCTTTGTTCGGCAGCAGCGCGAATGGTGGCAATGCCTTCGCGGTCCTGCAGATCCACCGTCTGGGCAAACAGCAGGACCTGATTGGACAGGCGTTCAAGTTTAAGGGCGTAGTCATTGGCAAGGCCGACAAGGTTTGTGCTTTTGGCGATGCGATCAGCATGACCGCCAAACCCCAGAAGATAGGTTGAGGACAGCGCGCTTAAGCCCACAAGCAGGACAACCAGAACAAAGAAACCGGCAAAGATGCGCGATCCGATGCGAATACGATCAAGGAACATGAGATATCCAAACAGATAGATGAAGCGTTTGGCGCGATCCTTACCCCGTGCAGCCGGGCCGTTTTGTAACACTTAGATGAAATCAGCATTCATCCAGTGCTTTTTGGTCGTGACGATGGTGTTGAAAACTCATATCAACAATAACTGCCCGATAAAATGTTCAAATGAACCTTCCCTATACAGAGATAGGGGGTCTTCCTGACCATTTGGAAAAGCCATAATCACCCCAACTTGCCGCGACATGCCGCTCAATGATGCGAATCGGTGGCTTGGAATGCCAGATACAGATGTTGATCGCGCACGCGACACATGATGCGACAAGACAGATTAAAGGCCCTAACAGGCGGCTGATTGTCGCCATGACAATATTGTCCAAGCTGGAATGTTGTTTTGGCGGTATAGTTGGCAAATGCATCAGGCTCCGCAACATGGCCGCGCAGCAGGCCGTTTATCAACGGTCGCGACGCGCCCGCGCAAAACAGCCCCCGAGACTGCCCGTCACTGGCGGGTGGCTGATGGCATTGATTTGTTTGAAGCTGATTACAAGCACTTCACCTTTCCCAAGCACAGCCATGATTACTATGCGTTTGGCACCATCCTGAACGGGGCGGAACGGTTCATGACGCGCGGGACAAACTATGTCGCATCGCGCGGGCAGCTTTTGATGATGAACCCGATGCAGGTCCATGATGGCGGCCCGGCGTCAGATGACGGCTATAACTACCAGATCATGTTTATCGCCCCGGAAATCTTTGGCAATCTGGTCAGTGAGATTTCGCCCAAGGATGTTGGTCTGCCATTTTTTGGCAATTGCGTGGCCAACGACCCGGATTTGCATTTGCAGCTTCAGGGGCTCCATCGCATGTTCCGGCCCGAATTTGAACAGACCACCAGCCTTTTGGAACGCGACAGCCAGATGCTTTATAGTGCGGCGCGTCTGGCACTGCGTCATGCGGATGCGCCCCCCTATGTCTATCACCCCGGATCGGAAGACAAACGCGTCAAGGCGGTGATCGACTATATGGCTGCCCATCTGGATGCCAACATATCGCTTGATGAACTGGCCATCTTGACCGGACTGAGCCGGTTTCACCTGCTGCGGGTATTTCGTGCGGCCACCGGCCAGCCACCGCATGCCTATTTCAACCACATGCGGTTGCGCCGCGCCAAACGGATGCTGTTTGACGGATCATCCATTGCCGATGCGGCAGCGGCCACCGGATTTTCTGACCAAAGCCATTTGAACCGGCATTTCAAAGGCATGTGGGGCGTCAGTCCGGGGGCGTTTATTGCCAATCTTGATCAAACATCGCCCAAAAGCCCGAAATAGCTTTCCGGCCGACGGTCGCGCAAATACGGGAATTCTTTGCGTGACTTTTCAAGTGCATCAAAGTCGAGATCGGCAATAATCAGGCAATCCTGATCCCCCGCACGGGCCAGATCGGACCACGGCGCACAAATCACACTTTTGCCGACATAATTCAATTCACCTTCCTGATCGCAGCGGTTGGCATAGGCCAGAAACAGCTGATTTTCCATCGCACGGACCGGCACCATCATTTCTGCAATCCGGTCAAACGGCGCCATCTGGGCGGTTGGTACCAGTAAAAGATCACATCCCTTAAGTGCAATGCTGCGCACCAATTCAGGAAATTCAACGTCATAGCAGATCAGCATCGCGACTTTGATGCCATTCCAGTCAATCACCAGCGGCATGTTGTTGCCCGGCGCAAAACAGGTGCGATCAAGATCACCAAACAACTGAATTTTCCGATGGAGCAACCGCCGTTTGCCGGTTTTGTCAAACAGGGCACAGGCATTGTAATTGCGCCCGTCCTCGCCCAATTCGCCAAAGCCAATCACAATCGCAATGCCAATGTCCCGGGCCATATCGGCAACCGCCGACAGGCTTTCGCCCGACAATCGTTCGGATTGCTGGATTATCCGGTCACGTCCGATGTTATAGCCGGTCAGATACATTTCCGGCGCAATGATCAACTCGGCCCCGGCATCGCGGGCCTCACGCGCACGTTGCGCAAGGCACGCAATCCGGGTCGGTTTATCAATGACTGCGTCAGAGCCCGATTGATAAACCGCGATTTTCATTGATCACGCCCCCGCCTTGCGCCGTTTGAGCGCATCGGTAACAAGGCAAAGTTCCTCAAACAGAACTTGTGCACCGGCATGGGCGGTATTGGTGGTGGCGTCATATTGCGGGGCGACTTCGACCACGTCTGCCCCGACAAAATCAAGCCCCCGAAGACCGCGCAAAATCGCCAGTGCTTCGCGTGATGTCAGACCACCGATTTCCGGTGTGCCGGTCCCCGGCGCAAAGGATGGATCAAGGCAATCGACATCAAAGGACAGATAAACCGGACCATCACCGACAACTTCGCGCGCCTTGGCAATGACGGCCTCAACCCCCATTTGCGGCACTTCTTCGGCGTGGATGACGGTCATGCCGCTGTCATAGGAAAATTCCCACAGATATTCCGCCCCACCGCGAATGCCGATCTGGATCGTACGTTCAGGGTCGAGAACCCCGTCCATAACCGATTGGCGGAACGGGCCGCCATGATGGAATTTAGCCCCTTCGTATTCGCCGCTGGTATCGCAATGGGCATCCAGATGGATCATGCCAACCGGACGATCCTTGCCCACCGCACGCTGGATCGAATAGGTGATGGAATGATCACCACCAATGGCAATCGGGATCACACCGGCATCAACGATTTTGGTAAAGTAATCCTCGATATCCTGATGGCAGCTTTCCAGCGAAAAACGGCTGCGAAACGGTACATCCCCAATATCGGCAACCTTGCATTGGGCACCGGGCACCATGCGCAACACATGCTCATACGGGCCAATGCGTTCGATATTACGCACCGCACGCGGGCCAAGCCGCGCACCGGCCCGGTTGGTCACCCCCAAATCCATCGGCACCCCGACAAGTGCAACATCAAGACCGGCAAAGTCAGTCTTGGCCGCGTCCGGCGCAAAGGGTGCATCAAGAAATGTCGGCACACCGGCAAACGGCCATTTGCGTTCACCACTGGCGGAAAACTGAGTTTCGGCCACTTCCTTGAAGTGCGGGTCGAACATATCGCCGCCTTTGGCGTTGCCGTATTTTTCGCGCAGTTTTGCGAGTTTTTCAGTGTTGACCATGGTGGCCTCCTTGATCCATGTCGGACGTTATTGTTTCTTGGGATGCGTGCATATTAACTGTCATCATCATGGCGCCACGCGCCAAGCAGGCGCGGCAAATCACCAAACCGGGCAATCAGGCCAAACACCACCACCGCGATGGCGACAAACAGAACGGTGACCGACGCCATGGTTGGCGTGTAGCCATACCGTAAGGAATTGAAAATCTTGATCGGCAGGGTTTCGACCGTGAAACCGACCGCCATATAGGCAACAATGTATTCATTGAGCGACAGCACAAACGCAAACGCCATGCCCGATATGATGTACGGCAAGATCAATGGCAGGATGATGGTGCGCAAAATGGTGCGGTCATCGGCCCCCATGGTTGCCGCAGCTTCGACCAGACTGTCATCGACGGCCTCAAACCCCAGTGTCAGGGTCACCAGCGGCAAGGTGACAAAGAAAATCCCGTGGCTGATCACAACCGTCCATGCCTGACCATAGGCCCCGGCCGTGGTCCAGAAACTTAAAAACCCAAGGGCGGTAATCACCGGCGGCAAGATAAAGGGCGCCAACCCAAGAACCTGAACAATCCGGGCCCACGGGGCATGAAACCGCCACAGGAACCACGCCAGCGGAAAGGCAACCACCACCGCCAGACTGGACGCCCCAACCGCAACACCGACACTGTTGAAAAGCGCGCTGCGCCAACTGTCTTCGGTAAAAATCTGCGCGTACCAGTCAAGCGAGAAGCCTTCTGGCGGGAACGACAGCGATTTGCGTTCATTGAACGAAACCCCGGCTACAACCGCCAAGGGGGCGGCCATAAACAGTGCAATCGCCCCAAGGAACAGCCGCAGGATAAAGGTGTTGATCATGCGGCGTTCTCCTTCTTGCCATAAAGAAGCGAGATCGCCACCAGCGACAGGCTGACCAGTACAAGAAACACCGCCATCGCGGCTGCAAACGGCATGTTCGATTGATAGATCGCCTGATCGGTAATCAGAACCGACAACGTCCAGTGCGACGGTTTGCCCAACAGTTGGGGCAACAGATAACAGCCAAGTGCGAAGACAAACACCATGATCAGTGTCGAGACGATGCTATTGCGCAAGGCTGGCACAACCACATTGAGGAAGCTGCGCACCGGCCCCGACCCCAGTGTCCGGGCGACTTCGACCAAGGATGGATCAAGACGCGACAGGGCTGGAAACAGCACAAGAACGGTGTAGGGAAACGTTTGATACACCATGCCTGTCATGACAGCACCGAAACTGGGCGATAACGACATGGGTTTATCGAGTATCCCAACCGCGACCAACAGGTTGCTTATGCCCGCTGTGCGCGACAGAAGCGTTGACCAGCCAAAGCCGATCAGAACTTCTGAAAGCGATAAGACCGACAGCAAAAACACCAACCAGACCACCTGAGTGCGGCGGGCCATCCGGGTCAGGATATAGGTAAACGGGAAAGCCAGCAGAACAGAAACGACCGCAACCAGTGCCGCCAACCCGATGGAAAATCCCAAAATCCCACCAAAGAATGATGTCAGGAACCGGGCATAATTATCAAAAACGAACGCCGGTTCATAAAAGGCCCCCTGAACGCGTTGGAAAAAGGACACCGCGATCATGATGCCAAACGGGATCACAAAGAAAACCATCAACATCCCGGCTGGAAAGCCGATGGTGGCGTAATCGGAAAACGTGCGTGGTTTGATTTTCATGCGTCCCCCAGCACCACACAGGCGTCTTTGGGGAAATGCAGCCAAACGGCGTCACCTGCGGCAATATCGGGACGGTCCGACGGGGTGGTTATCGCGGTGATCTGCTGACCGGCGACCGACAAATACATCTCGATACTCGCGCCGAGGTCACGGATGTAAGACACCTCACCGGCCAAACATCCCGGTGTACTGTCACCACGGCCTGCTGTTACACGGATGTTTTCCGGTCGCACCGACACTGTCACATCCCCCGTGGCAGGTAGGTCATCGGCCAGCAATGTGCCTCCGGCCACGGCGAGCTTCCCCGAACCACTGATGCGCCCGGAAATTAAATTGGTTGAGCCGATAAAATCGGCGACGAAGGCATCCTTGGGTTTGCGATAAATTTCGACCGGCGGGGCAACCTGATGGACTTTACCTTGAGACATGACGACGACAAGATCGGCCATGGTCATGGCTTCGCGCTGGTCATGGGTGACAACAATGGTCGTGATACCCAGTTTTTGTTGCAGTTGCTTAAGCTCAATCTGCATGCTTTCGCGCAGCTTGGCGTCAAGGGCCGAGAGCGGCTCATCCAGCAGAAACAGTTTTGGTTCCAATGCCAGAGCCCTGGCAATGGCCACCCGTTGTTTTTGTCCGCCAGAAAGTTTTGAAACCGGACGACCCGCCATATCAGGCAGTTGAACCAGATCAAGCAATCGCTTGACCGCTGCCAAGCAGTCTGCCTTGGATACACCCCGAATGCGCAGCGGATAGGCGATGTTTTCGCCAACCGTCAAATGCGGGAAAAGGGCCAAGTTCTGGAACACCATCCCGAAATCGCGTTTGTGGGTTGGAATGCGCGTCACATCATCCCCATCCAGCAAGATACGACCCGCTGTCGCAGCTTCGAGCCCGGCAATCATGCGAAGCAAGGTTGTCTTGCCACAGCCCGACGGACCCAACAGACAAACAAACTTGCCCTGCGGGATTGTAAGACTGGTTTCGTGAACGGCGGTGAATTCGCCGAACTTTTTAACAATCGAATCAAAGACCAGACCGGACATTGGCGATCCTGTATGTGACGAAAGACGGGGCAACTAGGAAAATGTCAGACAGCATGCCGGAGCAAGACCATGCACAGTGCAACAGGTGACATGCTGCCTGACAAAATCAGCGATACGTGCGCCGAACCTGTGTCAGGTTCAGCTTACGATCAGTTCGGTCCATTTCTGCGACAGCCAGTCAGCGCGCTGCTGATACATGTCGTACCGTGGAATGATCGGTTCGATTTCCGAAGAAACAGATGCGAATTCAGCATCGGTAAGGCCGGTTTTCGCCCGCGCCACGGTTGGAGAGGTCCCGACCTTGCGTGACAGAAGTGTTTGAATTTCTGGCTGGCTCATGAAGTCGATAAAGACATGTGCCAGATCAAGCTTTTCGGATGCCTTGGAAACGGCCCAACTGCCGGAATCGTTGATGCCACCTTCTTTGGGGAAGGTCGACCGCACCGGATACCCATCCGCCGCGGCAAGACCGGCAACATCGTGGTAATACTGACCCATCGGGATTTCACCCGATTTAAGTGCCTGTTCAAACTGGGCTTCGTCCCGGTACCAGAGTTGGACGTTGTCCTTGAGCTCGGCCAGCTTGTCCATGACCTTCATGATACCTTCTTCGGTGTCGAGGATTTCCTGACCCCCGAAATAGGTCTTGGCCGTCACATCAAGCAGGAAGGAATTTGTCACCAGTGCGAGCAATCCAAGCTGACCGGCGCGGTCGGGCTTCCAAAGCTCTTCCCAGCTGGATGGTGCCTGCGTAATCACATCGGAGTTGGAAACAAGGGTGATGTACCAGGTTACCGCACCAACGCCACAAACGCTTCCATCGTCATATTTATTAATGAAGGACGGCATGACGTTTTCGATATTCGGCATTTTTGCCGGATCAAGTTTTGCCCAGATGCCTGCGGCCGAACCACGCAGCATACTAACTTGCGAAATCATCGACACATCGGCAGGAGCCTGACCTGCACGGGCCGCCTGTTCGAGCTGAACCAACCATGCCTCACCTGTCGGTTGGGCAATTGATTCAACCGAAATACCGGTCGCCTTGGTGAATTCCGGGAAGATGTGTTTATCGAAACTGTCTTTGAAATAGCCGCCATACGCACCGATTTTCAGGCTTTTTTCCTGTGCGCGCACGATGCCGGGGAAACCGGCAATACCCGCCATCGCCACTGCAGAACCGCCCGCAATCCCGGCTAAAACAGAACGGCGACTGATGCCCTTTTTGATGTCGTCCATGTGATCCACCTCTGATACTTTTGAACGCTGTTTGGGCGCCCGTTTTTGATTTTTCCCGTCGTCGTTTTCCAAATCCGCGACGTCGTATCAGCAGCAGATCAAATTGCGGCGGATTGAAAAATCACGTATTGCTGAAACTTACTTTGGGAATCTTCAAAGTAATGCACAGGGAGCACCCATCACATGGCAATGGACCAAACCGATCTGAAGCTGCTTCGGATCTTCCTGACGATTGTCGAAGTGGGGGGATTTGCCGCCGCACAAAGTGAACTCAACCTGTCGCTTTCAACGATTTCAAGTTATGTCACCACCCTTGAAACCCGGCTTGGCTTCACGCTTTGCAAACGCGGGCGCAGCGGATTTTCGCTAACCCGTGAAGGTCAGATTGTCTTTGAGGAAGCCCATCGGCTTTTCAAATCCGTGTCGCAATATGAAACCAAGATGCGGTCACTGCGCGATAAACTCAACGGCACATTGACCATTGGTCTGACTGACAACACCATCACCGATCCCGGTGCGCGCAAGATTGAACAAACCATTGCGCGTTTTGTGAAGCAGGCCCCGGATGTGACGTTGAATGTTGTGACCTATCCGCCCAATGATTTGTTGCGTGAAATTGTCACCGGGGCGGTTCAGGTCGGCATTTGTGCCTTTCCGAAAACCGTACTGGGGTTAAGTTACGTCTCACTCTATCCTGAAATGCACCGATTTTATTGCAGTTCCGACCATCCGCTATTTAACCAATCCGATGACGGAATTGATATCGACGAAGTTCGGCGCTATCGCATTGTTGGGCGTAAATTCTGGCTTGGCCGGGACCTTAAGGATTTTGCCATCGCCAAGCCGCATGCGATGGTTTCCGACATGGAGGCCGAAGCACGCCTGATCCTGTCAGGTGCGTTTTTGGGATATCTGCCCGAACATTATGCCAAACAGTTCGTTGAGGCAGGCCGCATGCGCCCGATCCGCCCGGATCAGTTTTATGTCGAGGCAACCTTTCAGGCCAGCTTTGACGACAGCAAGCAACTTGATCCGGTGGCCGAGCTGTTCCTTGATATCCTGATTGATGATTTTGGCGCCAAACGCGATTGAGCATTGCGCAACAGCAATATTGTCCAATATTCCCCGTTTGATTTCGCCCATGATCGGTGCAGGCTCCTCGCCCACCACATAAGCGTCAGGTCAACTGACACACAAATGAACAAAATTTGGAAACGTTGGAAATGTCACGCCCCACACCTGCCCCACCCCCAACAACGATGGGGCACTTCGCCCCAGAAACCATAAGGCGCGGTGCAATCGCCTGTTTGCCGCTTCTGCCCAGCACCATCATTTTTGGTGCGGTGCTTGGTGTGCTTGCGTCCCAGCGCGGATTGTCACTTGGTGAACTTTTGTTCATGAGCCTGACGGTGTTTGCCGGATCAGCACAATTTGTGTCGGTCGATCTGTGGCGTGAAACGGTGCCTGCGGCGACAATCATCATCGCAACGGCGGTGATCAATATGCGCTATATCCTGATCGGGGCGTCGCTACGCCCGGTGTTTCGCGGCCGTCCACTGTGGGTCAAGGTGTGCGGCATGCATATGGTCGCCGATGAAAACTGGGCCGTCACCATGACCCAGGAAAACCTTGCCAATCCGGGATTTTTGCTTGGTGGTGGTATCTTCCTTGGGGTGGTTTGGGCGACGGGCAACAGTGTTGGTTACCTTTTGGGCGGCGGCATTCCCGACCCGGAAGTTTATGCGCTTGATTTTGCCTTCACCGCTGTTTTCGCAGCCCTGACCATTGGCATGTGGAAAGGCAAGGTCGATTTACTGCCATGGGTGGCAGCCGCCATCGGGTCGATCATCGGGCATTACCTTTTGCCCGGCACATGGTCGATTTTGGCTGGTGCCGGGGCCGGGGTTGTCACCGCCGCCCTGACATGGCGCGATGATATGGATGACACCAGCCCCGAGGCCGAATATGCCGTTGATGGCCGACAAGCCTATGGTGCGCCCGAAGGCACGCTTAACCCGGAGGTTGGCAAATGAACAGCTTTCCTGATTTGACCAGCTTTAGCCTTGAGTCTGTCCTGACCATCCTTGGCATGGCTGCCGTTACATATGGCATGCGTCTGGGGGGCCTTATGATGGCCGATCGTTTACCCCAACATGGCCGCTGGGCACATGTTCTTGAACGGTTGCCCGGTGCGGTTTTGATTTCCGTCTGGGTGCCAAGTGCGCTTTCGGCCGGTGCGATTGGCATTGCCGGGGCCGCCGCCACCGTGATCACCATGGCACTGGCCCGCAATCTGTTTGCCGCCATGGCGGTTGGGATGATTTTGGTGGGGGTTGGGCGGTATTTTATTGGCAGCTGATTAACCGAGTACGCGAAAACAAAAAGCCGCCTTCAAACGAGAGGGCGGCTTTTTTTATGTGGCTTGCAAAACGTAGTACTACGTCACAACCATATTCTGTTCGCGGGTAGACTCGAACCGCAGGTTTGGCCAGTCGCGTTGCGCGGTTTCGAGATGCCAAGCGTTGCGCGCGATGAAAACGAGCGTTTCGTCGTGATCCTCAAACAACGCCGACTGATTGGTATCGCGGAATTTTTTGATTTCGAGCGGGTCATCGCCCATCACCCAGCGCGCCGCATAGGCCGGGGTTTGTTCGAAATGCACCTTGATGCCGTATTCCGCTGAAATGCGTTCCTTGAGAACTTCGAACTGAAGTTGCCCAACCACGCCGACGATCCAGTCCGCCCCCATCATGGGTTTAAACACCTGTGATGCGCCTTCTTCGGCGAGCTGTTCAAGGGCGCGCTGAAGATGTTTGCCCTTCAGCGGATCATCAAGGCGGACTTTTTGCAGCAATTCCGGTGCAAAGGCCGGAACACCGCGGAAGCGGAGATCTTCGCCCTCGGTCAGGGTATCGCCAATGCGCAGGGTGCCATGGTTAGGGATACCAATGATATCCCCCGGCCAGGCTTCTTCGGCAATGTCACGTTCATTGGCAAAGAACAGCATCGGGTTATGCACCGCCATCTGTTTGCCCGCGCGCACATGTTTCAACTTCATGCCGCGTTTGAAATGACCGGAACACAGACGAATGAAGGCAATACGGTCGCGATGGTTCGGGTCGATATTGGCCTGAACCTTAAACACAAAGCCCGACACCTTGGTTTCAGACGACTCAACCGTTCGCGTGGCGGCTTCTTGCGGGCGCGGGGTCGGCGCATTTTCGCCAATACCGCGCAGCAATTCACGCACACCAAAGTTGTTAATCGCCGAACCAAAGAACACCGGGGTCAGATGCCCTTCGCGGTAGCTTTCAAGATCAAACTCCGGGCACATCGCGCGGACCATTTCGATGTCTTCGCGCAGCTGTGCGACGAGGTAATCTGGGACCAACTCATCAAGTTTCGGATCATTCAGACCATTGATCTGGATCGAATCCTTAACAACATTGCCGCCCTTTTCCATAAACAGGATGCGGTCGTTGATCAGATCATAGCAGCCCTTAAAATCACGGCCAGAGCCAATCGGCCAAGTGACCGGCGACACATCAAGGGCGAGATCCTGTTCAATTTGGTCGATCAGTTCAAAGAAATCACGGGTTTCACGGTCGATTTTGTTCACAAACGTCGTGATTGGCACATCGCGCATCCGGCAAACTTCAAACAGTTTGCGCGTCTGGGTTTCAATCCCCTTGGCGGCATCGATGACCATGACGGCGGAATCAACTGCGGTCAGAACCCGGTAGGTATCTTCGGAGAAGTCTTCGTGGCCCGGCGTATCAAGCAGGTTGTAGATGTTATCTTCAAACTCGAACGTCATCACGGCCGAAGACACGGAAATACCACGGTCCTGTTCGATCTTCATAAAGTCCGAACGTGCGCCGCGCTGTTCCTTTTTCGCCTTAACCGCACCGGCCATCTGAATCGCACCCCCGAAAAGCAACAGCTTTTCCGTCAGGGTCGTTTTACCCGCATCCGGGTGCGAAATGATGGCGAAGGTACGGCGACGCGATACCTGATGGTCAATCGTCGACATTCTTGATCCACTAATACTGATTTCGATTTGGCGCGCACTGTACCGATTTTTTGCCTGCGCGCCATCCCGAAATCGTCATGACGGGTATGAATTCTGCCCGTCACGACCGGTTCAGTGCACAATCTGGAACACCAGCCCGACAGCGAATGACCCGATCAGGGCATAGGCAAGATACAGCGCGAAAACCGGTTTCTTGACGAGTGCGAAGACCGCAATCGCAGCAGGAAGGGAGGATACACCACCCGCAACCAGAAATGCCATGCCGGCACCGGCCTGCATACCCTGACCGATCAGTCCACCGACCAGCGGCAGAGCGGCGTACCCGTTCAGGTAAGCAGGAACACCGACAAGGGTCGCGATCAGGATGGGCAAAACGCCATCCCCGCCAACCGCAGCCGAAACTGTTTCAGCCGGAATATAGGTAACCATCAGGCTTTCCAACAAAAACGCCAGGGCCAGCCACTTCCCCAGAAACAGGGTGGTTTTGATGGCATCCCGGCGAAACCTGTCAATACGGTCCGTTTCCTGCCAGAACCGCCATACCGGCGGCTTTGGGGACCGCATCTTACCCCCGCCGCAGCCGCCGTTTCCAATCCCTTCACGCAAGGGGTCGGTCAGGAAACCAAGCCGGGTCAGCCAAAGCGTGGCAAAACCGCCAATCAAACCAAGTGCAATCGCGGCAAGCAATTTGCCGACCGCAAATTCCATCCCAATGGTGCCAACAGTCAGCATGAACATTGCCGGATCAATCACCGGGGAAGCCAACCAGAACGCCATCACTGGCGCCAACGGAACGCCCATCGACAACAGGGCAGCAATCAACGGGATCACGCCGCACGAGCAGAAAGGCGACAATGCGCCAAATGCAGACGCCATCAGGACCATCTTCACAGGATGACCACTGAAAGCGCGCGCAATCAGGCTATCTGCCCCGGTTGCCCCGGCCCAGGCGGCAATCATCACCGACAACAGCAGGAACGGCGCAACCGACGCAAGCTGCTGCCCGGTAAAGACCAGACTGCCGGGTAATTGAGCAGGCACGCCCACGGCCAGTGCCAACAATATTGCGACAATGGTGACCCAAACCCGGTCAAGGGCCCTGCCGGTTTCGGCAAACCGGCGAAGTTTCAATGCAATATCTGACACATCTATATCCCTAGTATAATAGTTATGTTTAGGCAAAAAAGGGATGGCTCAGACCATCTCTTCCTCCTGCCCGACATCAACCCCGATGCAGCATTCATCAATCAGCGTTGTCAGCACGCCACGCACCGCCAGAATATCGGCGTGATTGACGACCTCGCGACCGTGTTTTTCCTGCCGAACCAGCCCAACCTGAACAAGCGCACCCAAATGGTGGGCCAATGTCGAGGCCGGAAGACCAGTATGGCGACCGATTTCACCGATATTCAATCCGGTTTCTCCCGCCCGCACCAGCAGACGAAAAATGCTCAGACGGGCCGAATGGCCCAATGCGGCCAGGATAGGGGCAATGTCTGTTTCCTTCATGCCGCCAATTATAACTATATTTCTAGTTATTTAAAGATATTTTTCCCTCTCCATCAAGATGCTGATAATATTGAACATTCTGAAGGATCATGTCCCAGAACCCACTTTGAAACAGAATTGTCACTTGTCAGATAACAATTGTGTCGATACTTCTCGACATATGGACACAAATAATGCAATTGCCGCCCTTGGGGCTCTAGCACAGGAACACAGACTTTCGGCTTTTCGCTTGCTTGCCCAAATGGGTGAAACCGGCATGGCTGCAGGCGAACTTGCCCGCAAGGTCGGCATTCCGCACAACACCATGTCGTCGCATCTGGCAACATTGAGCAATGCGGGATTAATCAGCGCAACCCGTGACGGTCGATCCATGATCTATCGCATCGTGCCCGAAGTGATGCGCGGTCTTCTTGGGTTCCTGACAGATGATTGCTGCCATGGTCGTCCGGAATTATGTGGGCTGACCGCCCCCTCCAAGGACTGCTGTTAATTCATTCTTTCCCTGCAAAGGACAATTCGACATGTCTGGTGGAACCTATAACGTGCTCTTTCTGTGCCGAGCTAATTCCGCGCGCAGCATCATGGCCGAAGCCATCCTGAAAAAAGAGGGGCATGACCACTTTTTCGGGTTTAGCGCAGGTTCCCACCCACGCGGTGAAATTCATCCCTATACAGCAGATCTTCTGCAATCGCTTGATCATGACCCGTCAGAATTTTCATCCAAGGAAATGGAAGTTTACTCCCAGAAAAACGAAGTGAAATTCGATTTCGTTTTTACCGTGTGCGACACCATGAACAACGAAGATTGCCCGATCTTTCCGGGATCGCCGATGACTGCCCACTGGGGTGTTCCTGACCCGGCAGCCGTTACCGGCACCGAAGCCGAAAAGCGTCTGGCCTTTGCCGATGCCTATCGGATGCTGCGCAATCGTATTTCGATTTTCACCAGTCTTCCGTTCCAGTCACTCGATCGGCTGTCATTGCAGCACAAGCTCGATGAAATCGGCCAGACCACATCAAGCGAGGACGCATGACCACCAAAGAAGATGCCCCGATGAACCTGTTTGAACGCTACTTAACCGTCTGGGTCGCGGCGAGCATCGTGGTTGGCATTGCCCTTGGTGAAATGCTTCCTGACCAGTTTCAGACCATTGGCAATCTGACCGCCTATGAAATCAATCTGCCGGTCACCATCCTGATCTGGTTGATGATTGTGCCGATGTTGATGAAGGTTGATTTCAAGGCCCTTCATGAAGTCGGCAAGCAATGGCGCGGCATTGGCGTCACCCTTGGGGTGAACTGGCTGATCAAGCCCTTTACCATGGCGGCCCTTGGCTGGTTATTTATCGGGATCCTGTTTCGCCCGCTTCTGCCAGAGGCCGAAATTGAAAGCTATATCGCTGGCTTGATCCTTTTGGGCGCGGCCCCCTGTACGGCCATGGTGTTTGTCTGGTCCAACCTGACCAAGGGGGATGCGAATTTCACACTCAGCCAGGTTGCGCTGAACGATACCATCATGATTTTCGCCTTTGCACCGATTGTCGCACTTTTGCTGGGGATTTCGGCGATCACCATTCCGTGGGAAACGCTGACCATTTCTGTCGTTGCCTTCATCGTGATTCCGGTCATTGTCGGGCAATTCCTCCGCCAGCTCTTCATGGCACGGGGGCAAACGGCCTTTGCGCATTTTGATGCCAAACTCAAACCGGTTTCCATGGCGGCCCTGCTGGCGACACTGGTCCTACTGTTTGCCTTTCAGGGACAGCAGATCCTTGCCCAGCCCGTGATCATTGTGCTGCTGGCGGTCCCGATCATTCTGCAAACCTATTTCATTGCTGCAATTGCCTATGTCGCCAACAAGGTTCTGGGCGTTGAGCATAAAATTGCGGCCCCATCAGCGATGATTGGCGCATCCAACTTCTTTGAACTGGCTGTTGCCACCGCCATTGGTTTATTCGGGTTCTCATCGGGTGCGGCATTGGCCACCGTGGTTGGCGTGCTTGTCGAAGTGCCGGTGATGCTGTCGCTTGTCGCGATTGCCAACCGGTCACGTCATTGGTTTGCGGATGCAAAAACCACCACACCCCAAACTTCCGAGGTTTCAAAATGACCAGGAAAATGCGCATTGGTATCAATGGATTTGGCCGCATGGGACGCCTGACCCTGCGCGCTGGTTTCGGGCATCCGGACCTTGAATTTGTCCATATCAACGAAATCAATGGCGGGGCCAAAACCGCAGCCCACCTTTTGGAATTTGATTCCGTGCATGGCCGCTGGACCAAAGGCGTTGAATGCATTGACGATCAGGTCGTGATTGACCAGACGCATAAAATCTCGTTTAGCGACAATCCAACACCGGGCGACACCGACTGGGCGGCATCTGGCTGTGACATTGTTTTGGAATGCACCGGCAAGTTTAAAACGCCAGAGACCATCCAGCCCTATTTTGATCAGGGGATCAAAAAAGTCATCGTCGCCGCACCGGTCAAGGAAGGTGCGCTTAATATTGTCTATGGCGTGAATGACGATCTGTATGATCCGGCACAGCATGACCTTTTGACGGCGGCAAGTTGCACGACCAACTGTCTTGCACCGGTGGTCAAGGTCATGCACGAAAATCTTGGCATTGTGCATGGTTCAATCACCACCATTCATGATGTCACCAACACCCAGACAGTTGTTGATTTACCGCAGAAGGATTTGCGCCGCGCGCGATCCTGCCTGCAGTCACTGATCCCGACCAGCACCGGATCAGCAACCGCCATCACAATGATTTACCCCGAGCTTAAGGGCAAGTTGAACGGTATTGCGGTGCGCGTACCACTTTTGAATGCGTCGCTTACCGATTGCGTGTTTGAAGTTGCCCAAGATACCGATGTCCAAACGATCAACCGTCTGATGCGCGACGCATCGGAAACCTATCTGGCGGGCATTCTCGGCTATGAAGAACGCCCGCTTGTCAGTGCTGATTACCTCAATGATTCGCGGTCTTCGATCATTGATGCCGGATCAACCATGGTGATCGACAAACGTCAGGTCAAAGTTTTGGCGTGGTATGACAATGAATGGGGATATGTCTGCCGCATGGTCGATCTTGCCGCCAAAGTTGCCCAAAGCATGCCCAGCCATAGCACCAGTGGAGCATAAAATGTCATCCGCGATCCGAAATTATGCACTGGTTACGGGTGCCTATTGGGGTTTCACCCTGACCGACGGTGCATTGCGGATGCTGGTCCTGTTGCATTTTTACGCACTGGGCTATTCGGCATTCGAGATCGCGCTTTTGTTTGTTCTCTATGAATTTGCCGGAATCATCACCAATCTGGTGGGTGGGTGGCTGGCACAGGCGCGTGGATTGCGCTTTACACTATTTGCCGGATTAATCTTGCAAATCGCATCACTCACCGCACTGTCGTTTACCAATCCTGATTGGCTTCCTGCTGTTTCAGTCGCCTATGTCATGGGACTTCAGGCGGCATCGGGTGTTGCCAAGGATCTAACCAAAATGTCGAGCAAGTCGGCAATCAAGGTTCTTGTCCCGACCGAGGCAAAAGGTGCGCTGTTTCGCTGGGTAGCACTTTTGACCGGATCGAAAAACGCGTTGAAGGGCGTTGGCTTCTTTTTGGGCGGCGCGCTTTTATCGTGGTTGGGATTTTCGGGTGCCCTTTTGGCCATGGCAGCCGGACTTGGCATCACGCTGATTGCCGTCGCTCTATCTCTTGGCGCGGAAATGTCTGGTCCGACCAACGCCCTCAAACCCAAATTTCGCGACGTCTTTTCCCCGGACCGCAAGATCAACATTCTTTCAGCTGCACGTTTGTTTTTATTTGGCTCACGCGATATCTGGTTCGTTGTCGGTTTACCGGTATTTTTGGCGGCTGAACTTGGCTGGAGCCACATTGAAGTCGGGACCTATATGGCAGCATGGGTGATCGGGTATGGTTTCATCCAGGCAATTGCCCCCAAGATGCTCCGCGCACAAAGCCATGAACCCGATGGCCGAACCGCACGGCTGTGGATTGTTGCCCTGATCGCTGTCACGGTCGCGATTGCAAGTGCTGTTCAACAAGGTTTCGCTCCGGAATTTGCGGTTCTGGCCGGGCTCTTGGTCTTCGGGGTTGTCTTTGCGGTAAATTCATCGCTGCATTCTTATTTAATTCTGGCCTATGCCGATGGCGACAAGGTCGCGATGAATGTAGGGTTTTACTATATGTCCAATGCCATGGGACGCCTTGTCGGAACGATCCTGTCCGGGGCGGCTTACTTTTATGGCGGGCTGGTTGGATGTCTTGTGACCTCAATTGCGTTTTTAACCATCAGTTGGATCATCAGTGTTGCTCTACCGATCCATCAGACACCCGCACCGCAGAGTTGAATAAAAATCTTCTTCGCAGATGCAAGATAAGCATATGAAAAGACTCATTTTCCAAATTCATCGAAATTTCATCACACAAAAACCCGTGACAAGACACTGCATATAGGGGTACGATTCCAATTAACGGTCAAGAACTAGACCGCAGGAGGAGTTCCCGAGTGCCGCGAGAAAGCGTCTTAAAACGAGAATTTTCGCCCCCCGGATCGCACATGCAACATGATGTGTCCGGCGGAAACTCCTACCGCCACTTCCATCTGAATATGAAAATTGATTGCGCGCCCTTCCATGATGGAACGGCGCGTTTTGCTTTTTTGGCACAATTGATGAGGTGATCGTAATGGGTAAACGCGCAGCACGCCGTCGTAATCGTCCGCAACAGTCAGACAACAATGTCCATGACCTGTTTGATGAAAAAAACGCCGATTGGCACCCTCTCGAAACTTCCGAAGAGAAAGGACAACGCGACCAAAGTTTCCGTCGTCACATCCGGCCAAAAAGTGAAAACCAAGCAGCCCTGATGACGGCAATCGATGACTTTAACCTTGTGCTGGCACTTGGCCCTGCGGGAACGGGCAAAACCTACATCGCGGTATCCAAAGCAGTTGAAGCACTTGATAAAGGCGAAATTGGCCGCATCGTTCTGGCCCGCCCGGCGGTTGAGGCGGGCGAAAACATCGGGTTCCTGCCCGGTGACGTCGAAGCCAAAATGGCCCCGTATCTGCGCCCGCTTTATGACGCACTTAATGATCGCCTCGGCACCAAACGGCTTCGCACCTATATCTCGGACGGCACAATTGAAATCGCCCCGATTGGCTATATGCGTGGCCGGACACTCAACAATGCCTTCGTCGTGATTGATGAGGCCCAGAACTGCACATACGGACAGCTTAAGATGCTGGTGACCCGCCTTGGCTGGAATGCAACCATGATCCTGACCGGCGACCCGGATCAGACCGACCTTCTGCCAGAAATGTCGGGCCTGTCGGAAATGTCCGATCGTCTGGAAAATGTCGAAGACATCGCTTGCGTCCGACTACGTGACAAGGACATTGTCCGTCACCCACTGGTCGCAAGCATGTTGACCGTTCTTTAACAAGATCCGACGCAGCAAACCAAAGAAGAAAAGGCGGGCCCGAAAGGGTCCGCCACTTTTTTGGGGAATATCAGACCGGCTTTATCGGCCCATCGCAGCAATTTCACCGCTGTTTGATACCGGAATGCCATCCTGCCCTGCGCGTTTTGCGCGACCGGTGTGCCAAAATTCAGGGTCTTCGGTATATCCGCTGAATTCATCAAGATGGATGTCTTCGGGGGGTTCCGGGTGGATGGTGATATCAAGATCGGGATATTCCGCCCGGATGCTGTCCATCACCTGATGGCAAATGGTGTGCGATTCGCGCATCAGCATGCCACCATCCATGATCAGTTCAATCTCGGCAAAGCGATGCACGCCCGATGACCGGGTCCGCAGACGGTGAATACCGATCACGGATGCATTTTTCATCGTCAGGTCAATGATGCGCTGGCTATCGGATTCGGGCAGTTCCGCATCCATCAGAACCTTGATCGAATGTCTGCCCACCTTGATCGCCGATACGACAAGGAACCCGGCAACCAGAACACCAATCACCGGGTCGGCCCACAGGAAGCCCGACATGCCCAGAACAAGGGCAAGAATCACTGCTGCATTGGCCAGAATATCGCTGGTATATTGCAGGGAATCGGCTTCAACCGCGACCGAGCCCGAAACGCGGGCGGCCTTGCGCTGGAGCAACACCAGCCCAAAAGTCATGACCATCGATACCGACATCATCCAGATGCCTTCGGTGGCAAAGCGAATCGGTTGGGGTTCGAACACGCGCGAAGATGCTTCGGCAACGACAAAAACCGCAGCCCCGATCATAAAGGCACATTGGAAAAGTCCGGCAAGCGGTTCGGCCTTGCCATGACCAAAGCGGTGATCATGGTCGGCCGGACGCCACGCGGATCGCACAGCCATGAAGTTGACAACAGCGGTGCCAACATCAAGCATGCTGTCGACCATTGACGACAGGAGGCTAACAGAATCGGTCAGGAACCAGCCAACGGCCTTAATCCCGATCAGTGTTGCAGCAATGACAATGGAGGCCGTCGTTGCACGACGCGCCCACATTTCTTTTTGTGCAATGTCAATGACGGGACATTGACTCATATAAACTGACCTTTAGCATTCAATTTCCGCAGCCTAACAGGCATTTTATAGCCTGTTTGGACGCAACATGTAATGTCTATTGCCATATTTTCCGAGGTCACTGTGCCGCAAATAGCGCATATTTGATATTCCGCAAGGTTTCCAAGCCACATTCAAGCGATTATATCTCGCGTTCAGGCACATAAAACACAACCATAGGCCAACTGATGATTGTAGAGATCGGACATTACGCGCTGATACTGTCCCTTGTGATGGCAGTTGCCCAGTCGACCATCCCGTTTATCGCGGCATCGCGCCGTGATCCGGTGTTGTTAATGGTTGTCCCGCGTCTGGCCATCACATGTTTTGCACTCGTCGCGGCAAGCTTTATTGCACTGACCTATGCTTATGTGATCTCTGACTTTTCTGTTTTGAACGTTCTGGCCAACAGCCACACGTCCAAACCAATGATCTATAAAATCACCGGTGTTTGGGCCAATCACGAAGGGTCGATGTTGCTTTGGGTGATGATCCTGACCCTGTTTGGCGGTGCGGTTGCCGCCTTTGGCCGCAATTTGCCGCCGACATTGCTTGCACGTGTGCTGGGCGTTATGGGTCTGATCGCGACCGGGTTTATCTTATTCATCGTTCTGACCTCCAACCCGTTTGAGCGCGTTTTGAACCCGCCGCTTGACGGGGAAGGCATGAACCCGCTTTTGCAAGATCCGGGTATCGCCATCCATCCGCCGTTTCTGTATCTCGGCTATGTCGGATTTTCGGTGGCCTTTGCCTTTGCCGTTGCCGCCCTGATTGAAGGCCGGGTTGATCCGGCGTGGGCGCGCTGGGTACGGCCCTGGACACTGGCGGCATGGGTCTTCCTGACCGCAGGTATTGGTCTTGGATCGTGGTGGGCCTATTACGAGCTTGGCTGGGGCGGCTGGTGGTTCTGGGACCCGGTCGAAAACGCATCCTTCATGCCTTGGCTGGCTGGAACCGCGTTGCTGCATTCCGCCATCGTTGTTGAAAAGCGCGATGCGTTAAAAAGCTGGACGATCTTTCTGGCAATTCTGGCATTTTCCTTCTCACTTCTTGGTACCTTCCTTGTCCGGTCGGGTGCGCTGACATCGGTGCATGCCTTTGCCACCGACCCAACGCGCGGCGTGTTTATCCTGTTCTTGCTGTGTATCGCCGTTGGGGGGTCGTTAACCCTTTATGCGTGGCGGGCACCGACCCTTAAGGGGGGCGGGTTGTTTCAGCCGATTTCGCGCGAAGGGGCCTTGATTTTCAACAACGTGTTGCTGTCGATTGCCGCGGCCATGGTGTTGCTTGGCACGTTGTATCCGCTGTTGCTCGAAACCCTTACGGGTGAAAAGATTTCGGTTGGCGCGCCGTTCTTTAATGCGACATTCGTTCCGATCATGACGCCGGTGATTATTGCCATGGCATTTGGTCCGATGATGCCATGGAAACGGGCCGATCTGTTTGCCGTGATGGGCAAACTCAAGATTGCCTTGTCGGTTGCTGCCGTGGTCGTACTGGTTACACTTTGGCTTTCGGGTGGTCCGGCCTTTGCCCTGTTTGGCATGGGGTTGGCCGTGTGGTTGTTTGTCGGCTCCATCCTTGAATGGGCGGGACGGATCAAACTGTTCCGGGCACCTTTTGCCACCAGCCTGCGCCGCATGCGCGATTTGCCGCGCTCTGCCCATGGCACCATGCTGGCCCATGCCGGGGTCGCGATTGTGGTTGCGGGGATCACCGGATCACAGGCATGGACGCAAGAATCGGTGCAATCGCTTGGCATTGGGGAAAGTGCCCATATTGCCGATCATCGCTTTACACTGTCTGATATTCGAGAATATCAGGGGCCAAACTTTGTTGCCCGTGAAGCCACAGTGACCATTACCACGCCGGGCGAACGCACCATTGTTTTGACACCGGAAAAACGTGTCTACACGGTCGAAGGCATGCCAACCACCGAGGCCGGAATCCGTTCGGGCTTTACTGGTGATATCTATGCTGTGATTGGCGATCAGGATGAAAGTGGCAAATGGATCACGCGCTTTTACGTCAAACCGATGATCCCATGGATGTGGGCCGGTGGCCTTGTCATGGTGTTTGGCGGATTGATGTCATTGTCTGATCGGCGCTATCGCATTGGTGCGCCGGTCCGATCCCACAAAGCATCCGCCAAACCAGCCCCCGCAGAATAAGCGTCACGACAGGAAATATTTATGACCATCGCAATTGTTCTTGGCGCAGTTACCCTGCTGGTGGCGGGTTTTGTCTTGTGGCCGATCTGGATAAACAGAAAACAAGCTCAGTCTGTTCGCAGTGACGCGAAAGAAAATCCGAGCGACACGAACACCGACAGCAAACCGGATACTGCACCCGATATACTCGGGGCTGATGATGAGATTCTGCGCGATCTGGCCGTTTATCAGGACCAGCTGTCTGAAATTGATCGCGATATTGACCGTGGTGTTCTAACGACCGAGCAAGCCAGTGCCGCACGCATCGAAGTGCAACGACGTATCCTGAACGCAGATCAGCGCATCAAAGAACAATCAGCCGCCCAGATAAACATCAAAGGATCGCCCCGCCTGCGCCCATTGATTGCCGGGCTCGTCGCACTGTTTTTGATCGGCGGGGTTGGACTTTATCTTGATCTTGGCAGCCCTGCCTTGCCCGATCGCCCGATTGCCAGTCGAACGGCGGAAATCAATGCCGTCCGTCAGGCCGAAGCCATGGACCAGGACAGAAATGACGTCCTGAACCGGGCCGTAAGCGATCTTTCGCAAAAGCTTCTGGAAAACCCCGACAACATTCAAGGATGGGAATTGCTCGGTGCCAGCCTGATGGCGCTTGGCCGACCGACTGAGGCCCAAACCGCCTTTCTTGAAGCGGTCAAGCTTTCAGGCCGGGATGGTGATTATCTGGCGATGTATGCCGAAAGTGTCATTCGCGCCGATAACGGCCAGATTAATGCCATCGCGCGCGGCGCGCTGACCGAGGCGGCACAGACGGAAAGTATCGACCCCAGAATTCAGTATTATCTTGGCCTTGGCGATATTCAGGACGGCAATTACCCCGCGGCCATTGACCGGTGGGTCGTCCTTGCCAACAACGCACCGGCCGATGCGGGATGGCTTCCAATGGTGGTATCGCGCATACAAGATGCCGCATTGGCGCAAGGCATTGACATTGAAGGGCGACTTCATGTCAAACCATCTCCCCCGATGATGGCCGGGCCAACCGAGGATGACGTCAAAGCCGCCGAGGAAATGACGCCGCAAGAACGTCAGGAAATGATCGCCTCCATGGTCAACAATCTGGCCGAACGCCTTGAAGCCGAGCCAGAAAATCCGGAAGGCTGGGCGCGTCTGATACGGGCCTATAGCGTGATCGGGGACATGGATGCAGCGCAGGCCGCCTATACCCGCGCGACCACCCAATTTGCGGACCGTTCGGAACTGGTTGCACGCTTCACAACACTGGCTGACGAGCTTGGTCTTCGCGTCAACTAGGGGTTTATGAGGGGGTACAATTTGATCATAAAAATTTTCAAATCCCCCCCTTCTAACCGCCCTTAATGGATATTATGTATCATACTCACGAATAGGGATTTATACCCATACAGCACCCAAGCGCATTGATTTTCGCGTAAAAATGTGAGAATGAAACTTAACACCAGCCCCAACCTAAATTAGGCACTGCACATACATGAGCCAATTATTGCCAGAAACTGGTGGTTTTTAGTTGTTTCATTGACTAAAAAAACAATCGTAATATGCCGTAGAGATGGGATTTTCTTTGAAAAAACCCCTCCAAAAGGATAATCGGGACAATGTCACCTGCGACAAGCGGTAAGGCAAATAACCTGCTTCTGATTGAAGACAATCCGGGCGACGCACGGCTTGTTCGCGAAGCACTAAGGGAATTCAAACACCCGGTCGAATTGCACCACGTTAAGGATGCAATGACAGCGCTGCAATTCCTGCAACAAGACGGCCCATACCGCAATGCCCCGCGCCCACGGCTGATCCTGCTTGATCTGAATATGCCGCGTAAAGACGGGCGCGAAATGCTGCACGATATCCGCAATGATCCAAACTCTGCGTCCATCCCTGTGATCGTACTCACAACATCCGGGGCGGAACACGATGTCGACCTATGTTATGCTGCTGGGGCAAACTGCTATTTGCGCAAACCTGTCGATGTGACAGAGTTCATTGATCTTATGAAAATGATCGAATCATTCTGGCTGGGACTTGCCTTAACCCCCACGCCGTAAACCACGCGTGCCAGCGAGACTGCCTTGTCCCTGCAGACTTCTCGATATTCCAGACATATCCCGGCAAGCTTACGCTTTTGCTTTCGCGAGTTGCGCCACCCCGGCGTCGGGCTTTGGTCGTTATTCGCGACATTGGTCTTTGCCATCACGGTTCTTGCTGTTTGCACCAACCTGACCCAGACCATCCGCGACGCCACCTTGCAATCGGCTCAGCAAACCATCGGAGGGGATGTTTCACTGCGGCTGTTTCACCGCACACCAACCCCGGAAGAAATTTCCTTTCTTGAACGTTTTGGTCAGCTTAGCCTGACGGCAGAACAACGGATCATGGTTGGCCCCGAAAACGAAGGCACGTCAATCCTTGCCGAGATGAAGGCAGTTGACAGCACATATCCGCTGTATGGTGACCTGATGCTGTCGTCAAATTCATCAATCAAGACGGCACTCGCGGTGCAAGATGGTATGCCCGGTACGATCGTCGCCAGCAACTTTCTGGACACATTGCATCTGCGTCTTGGTGATCAGGTTACGCTTGGCGGGCAGGCTTTCATCATTCGCGATGTGATCAAAACCGAACCTGAACGCAGCTTCCGGCTTTTCTCACTCGGCCCGCGGATCATCATTTCAAGTAACGCCTTTCAGACTACCAACCTTGGCACGACACAAAGCCAGGTTTACTGGTATGCGCGGCTGCGCCTTGATCCAAACAAACACGCCCAAAGCGGTCAGATCATTGAGGCAATAGAGACAAAGTTCCCCGATGCAGGATGGCGAATTGTCAATGCCGCCAATGGAATTCCGGGGATTGAGCGCATCAATGATTTTGCGATGGCGTTTGTCAGTCTGATTGGCATTGCCATCTTTGTGATTTGCGCAACGGCGATGCAAAATGCCCTGCGTGCTGATATTGAACAACGCCAGCCGCGCTTTGCCGTGTTGCGCAGCATGGGTGCAACACGCCAACAGGTGTTAGGTGCCATTGCCGCGCAGATCGGGTGCGTTACCATCCTCGCCTTGGTCACTGGCGGCGTGCTTTCGCTGATGATTGAATATTTTGCTGTGCCTGTTTTTGCAAATATGGCGGAGCTTGATATTGCGGTTTCTATGCCCGCATCCCTAATCCGCTTTGGCGCAGTGGCGTTGTTTGTTGTTCTTCTCATCACTCTGATATCCATCAGCCCGCTAACCAAGGCCAGCATCACATCGCCAAGCGCATTGTTTCGCCATCAGGTGGCGCGACACATGGCATCGCCCCAAACCAGCACGAAACCCCGTCAAACAGCGATTAGCGCACTGCTTTATGGCGGCATCCTCACTGCTCTGCTGTCGATTTCCAGTAAACTAATCGGGTTTGGCTGGTTTTCGGTTGTCCTGATTGTTGGGCTGATCTGTTGCCTGATGCTTTTTGCGGTCATCGCCGTCGGGCTAAGACGGGGCTGCCGGTATCTTTCGACCCGACCTTACAACCTGCTGCCGTCAGTTCGATTGGCGTTGCGCAATATTGCGAGGCCCGGCGCGCCGACATTGACCGTCATGACATCCATCGGGCTGTCCGTGACCTGCCTGATGGCGGTTGTTTTATTTGCTATTCAGGCTGGCCATCATCTGACGTCGACACTGCCAAGTGACACACCTGATCTGGTGTTTTTTGATCTGCCGCCAGAAGACGGACCGTCTTTTCGCGCGACAGCAGAAGCCATGGCAGCGGTCACTGGCGTTGATCAAATGCCGTTTATGCATGGACGGGTTACCCATATCAATCAAACCCCGATCAGCCAGATTAATGTCCCCCGGCGATACCAGTGGTTCGTACGGGGCGACCGTGGCCTTTCATGGACGGATCATCCGCATAAGGCAGCACAGGACAATCGCGTGGTCACAGGTGAGTGGTGGAGCACGGGGCACGATGCAGGGCGTCTCGCATCACTGGATGCGGATATAGCGCATGCCCTTGGCATTACCATCGGCGATCAGATCACCCTTAATATGCTGGGTAAACCACAACAGGTCACGATTGCAAATCTTCGTAAGATCGACTGGACACGTCTTGCGCTTGATTTCCCGATCGTCCTCTCACCACCGACAGAACCAATACCGCACGGGTTGATCAGTACCCTTGAACTCGGAGAGATCGCCGATACCGGGCTAGACAAAGCCAAGACAGTCGCATCTGTTCAAAGCGCCCTACAGCAACAGTTTCCAAATGTGCCGACGATCCGGGTGCAAGACGTTCTGGTTAAGCTAGAAACGCTTTTTGATCAGGTGGTCATCACGATGATTGCGTTGACCCTGCTGGCAACGGCGGGGGCATGTCTGGTGGTGGTCAGTGGCCTTATTGCGCTGCGCCATGGCACGGCACTGGAACTTGCAATGCTGCGTGCCCTTGGCGTGCGACCGCATCAAATAAACAGTATTGCCGCATGGGAAACCGGCATTTCGGTGGCTGGCAGTGGCTTTGTCGGCATTTTACTGGGCGGGGGGATCGCGACGGTGGCTGCACATGCCATTGGGGCAGAGGTCATTGCGTTTCCGGGCATGGCAACAGGGGGTGCTATGCTGATGGTCACGTTGCTCGGCTTTGGTGCCGGGGGGCTTTTGCAACGTTTGGCGCTGCGCAGGCAAAAAGGTTGGCGCGGTTAATCAACCGCCCGCTTATCTTGCAATGCTCATTACGAGCACCAACAAACAAAAAGGCCGCCTGCAAAAACAGGCGGCCTTTTTAAAATCGTAGAACCGACGCTTAGTTCGACAGGGCAGAAATCTGTGCCCGCGCAATTTCGAGCTCACGCTCGGCATTGGCTTTGTCGTGTGCCGTGCTGGCGGCCTTAAGAGCAGCATCTGCTGCTTCAAGACGTGCCTGCGCGTCGTCGGCTTTCAAATCGGAAACCGCAACCGCTTCTTCCGCCAGAATGGTGCAACGCTCGGGATTAACCTCTGCAACACCACCGGCGACGAAGATACGCTCGGAAACCTTACCACCTGCATAGATGTCGATGACACCCGGACGAATGGTCGAGATCATTGGCGCATGCTTTGGCAGCACACCAAAATTCCCTTCCATGCCCGGAACAACGACCATCTCGACCGGCTCGGATTTGAGCAGGGCAGACGGCGAAACAAGTTCCAGTACAGTCGTATCAGTCATGACAATCCTCGCTCCTTAGCCGGAGGGGGACCGAAACTGCCTTAGGCAGCTTCGGCCATCTTCTTGGCTTTTTCGATGGCTTCTTCGATGGTGCCGACCATGTAGAATGCCTGTTCAGGCATATGGTCGTATTCACCAGCGCAGATCGCCGCGAAAGCTTTGATGGTGTCTTCGAGCTGAACGAACACGCCCGGGCTACCAGTAAAGACTTCTGCAACGTGGAAAGGCTGCGAAAGGAAACGCTGGATTTTACGGGCACGTGCCACGACCAGTTTGTCTTCTTCCGAAAGCTCGTCCATGCCAAGGATGGCGATGATGTCCTGAAGACCTTTGTAGGTCTGCAGAATACGCTGAACTTCACGTGCGGTCTCGTAGTGTTCCTTGCCAATGACACCCGGATCGAGTGCACGCGAGGTAGAATCGAGCGGATCAACTGCCGGATAGATGCCGAGCTCGGCAATCTGACGGTTGAGCGTCGTGGTCGCGTCAAGGTGAGCAAACGAAGTTGCAGGTGCCGGATCGGTCAAGTCATCGGCCGGAACGTAAATTGCCTGAACCGAGGTAATAGAACCTTTTTTGGTCGAGGTAATACGTTCCTGCAGCGCGCCCATGTCGGTTGCCAGCGTCGGCTGATAACCCACAGCAGACGGGATACGACCGAGAAGGGCTGACACTTCCGAACCAGCCTGGGTAAAGCGGAAGATGTTATCCACGAAGAACAGAACGTCCTGGCCTTCTTCGTCACGGAAGTATTCCGCCAAAGTCAGACCGGTCAGAGCAACACGTGCACGTGCTCCCGGGGGTTCGTTCATCTGGCCATAAACCAGTGCAGCTTTTGAATCGCCTTCGAGATTGATAACGCCTGATTCCATCATCTCGTGATAGAGGTCGTTACCTTCACGGGTACGTTCGCCAACACCGGCAAAGACCGAATAACCACCATGGCCTTTGGCCACATTGTTGATCAGTTCCATGATAAGGACGGTTTTACCAACGCCCGCACCACCGAAAAGACCAATTTTACCACCCTTGGTGTACGGTGCGATAAGGTCGATGACCTTAATGCCGGTAACCAGGATTTCGGTGTCGGTTGACTGATCGATGAAAGCCGGAGCTTCGCGGTGGATCGGGGACCGTTTCTTGGTGTTCACCGGACCACGTTCATCAACCGGCTCGCCGATCACGTTCAGGATACGACCCAGGGTTTCCGGACCAACCGGAACCGAGATCGCGTCACCGGTATCGGTGACTTCCTGACCGCGCTGCAGACCTTCGGTGGTGTCCATCGCGATCGTACGAACCGCGCTTTCACCAAGATGCTGTGCAACTTCAAGAACCAGACGCTGACCGTTGTTGTCAACATGCAGCGCATTCAGAATGGGAGGCAGTTCGCCGTCGAATTTAACGTCGACGACGGCGCCCATTACCTGGGAAATTTTCCCCGCCTTCTTGTTCGCCATAGGTATTGTCTCCTGCTCGGACAAAACTATCCGTTAACTTCCTGCGACCCGCTTACAAAGCCTCGGCGCCGGAAATGATTTCAATCAGTTCATTGGTGATCTGAGCCTGACGTGAGCGGTTGTATTGGATGCTCAGTCGGTCGATCATGTCGCCGGCATTGCGGGTTGCGTTATCCATCGCGGACATACGCGCACCGTGCTCGGATGCACTGCTTTCCAGCATGGCACCGAAAATCTGGACGCCAACATTACGCGGCAGCAAATCAGCCAAGATTGCTTCTTCGGACGGCTCATACTCATAAACCGCAGAAGAACCAGTGACTTCTTCTTCCTGCTCTTCAACATCTGCTCCCGCAAACGGAACCAGCTGCTGCGCTGTAACAACTTGCGAAATAGCCGACACGAACTTGTTGTAGAAGATCGTGCAGACGTCAAATTCGCCTTCTTCGTAAAGCGCCAGAACCTTGTCAGCAACTTCGGAAGCCGAAGAGAAATTAATCCCTTTCTTACCTTCGATGCCGATATACCGGGCGACGATGTCGCCACCAAATTCACGCTTAAGCGCATCTGCGCCTTTACGGCCAACACAGATCAGCTTCACGGTTTTGCCTTCGGCCTTAAGGGCACGAATTTTAAGACGTGATGCTTTTACGATCGATGCGTTGAAACCACCGCAAAGGCCGCGGTCCGCGGTGAAGACGACGAGCAGATGCACGTCATCCTTACCAGTACCGGCCAGAAGCTTTGGTGCCCCTTGCACTCCACCTACCGCAGCTGCGAGGCGGCCCAGCATCGTCCCCATGCGATCAGCATAGGGACGCGCTGCTTCCGCTGCATCCTGCGAACGGCGGAGCTTGGAGGCAGCCACCATCTTCATCGCCGAAGTAATTTTCTTCGTCGATTTGACGCTGGCAATGCGCGAGCGCAGATCCTTCAAACTAGCCATTGCGTTTCCTCCTTCGCCTAAAGTTCAAACTTACGCGAAGGTTTTCGCGAACTTGCTGAGGAACGCTTTAAGCTTGGTTTCGCTGTCATCAGACAGAACCTTCTCGGTGCGGATCGCATCAAGGATGTCAGCGCCACTCGAACGGATGTCCGACAGGAACTGCTCTTCGAAGGCGCGAATCTTGTTGATTGCAACACCGTCAAGGTAGCCTTTAACACCAGCGTAAATCACCACAACCTGCTCTTCGACTTTAAGCGGCGAGTACTGCGGCTGCTTGAGCAGCTCGGTCAGACGTGCGCCACGGGCCAGAAGTTTCTGGGTTGCCGGATCAAGATCCGATGCGAACTGTGCGAATGCTTCCATCTCACGATACTGAGCGAGTTCCAGCTTGATCGAGCCAGCAACCTGCTTCATCGCTTTGATCTGTGCTGACGAACCAACACGCGAAACCGACAGACCAACGTTCACAGCCGGGCGTACACCCTTATAGAACAGGTCGGTTTCAAGGAAGATCTGACCGTCGGTGATCGAAATCACGTTGGTCGGAATAAACGCGGAAACGTCGTTGCCCTGGGTTTCAATAACCGGAAGTGCGGTCAGCGAGCCAGCGCCGTTTTCGTCGTTCATTTTCGCAGCACGTTCGAGCAAACGAGAGTGCAGATAGAAAACGTCACCCGGGAATGCTTCACGTCCCGGCGGACGGCGAAGCAGGAGCGACATCTGACGATATGCAACTGCCTGTTTGGACAGATCATCGTAGAAGATCGTTGCGTGCATGCCGTTGTCACGGAAGTACTCGCCCATTGCGCAAGCAACAAACGGTGCAAGGAACTGCATCGGTGCCGGATCAGAAGCGGTCGCAGCAACAATGATGGTGTTTTCCATCGCGCCACGTTCTTCAAGGACCTTAACAACCTGTGCAACGGTCGAACGTTTCTGACCAACAGCAACATAGATGCAGAACATCTTTTCGCTGTCGTTTTTCGCAGCATCGTTCACCGGCTTCTGGTTCAGAATGGTGTCGATGATGATGGCGGTTTTACCGGTCTGACGGTCACCAATGATCAGCTCACGCTGGCCACGGCCAATCGGGATCAGGGAGTCAATTGACTTGATACCGGTCTGTACTGGCTCGTGAACCGATTTACGCGGGATGATGCCCGGTGCTTTGACGTCAGCAAGGCGACGTTCTTTTGCACCCAGATCACCTTTGCCGTCGATCGGGTTACCCAGTGCGTCAACGACGCGACCGAGAAGTTCTTTACCAACCGGAACGTCAACGATGGCGCCAGTACGTTTAACCTGGTCACCTTCCTTGATCGTACGGTCAGAACCGAAGATCACGACACCAACGTTGTCTTCTTCGAGGTTAAGGGCCATGCCCTTAATACCACCTGGGAAGTCAACAAGCTCACCAGCCTGAACATTGTCCAGACCGTAAACACGGGCAATACCATCACCGACGGACAGAACCTGACCGACTTCGGCGACTTCGGCATCAGCACCAAAATTGGCAATCTGATCCTTAAGAATAGCGGAGATTTCCGCGGCGCGGATTTCCATCACGCAACCCCTTTCATAGCGAGCTCGAGCTTCTGAAGTTTAGTCCGAAGCGAGGCATCAAAAACCCGGGAGCCGACCTTGACGATAAGACCGCCAAGAACCGCCGGATCAATTTTAAGGTCCACTTTTACAGTGGCGCCGACAACTTCTTTGAGAGCGCCGGTAACGGCTTCGATTTGCTCTTTCTTCAGCTCGGCTGCCGAAGTCACCTGAGCGGTCACTTCGCCATTATGAGCTGAGAGCATGGAAAGGTAGGAATTGATTACGCCCGGCAGGACAAACAGACGACGCTTCTGACATAGAAGCCCAACTGTCTTCTTGGTCACCTCGGAAACACCGAGCTTATCAAGAAGAGCAGCCATCGCCTTGGCCTGCATATCCCGGGAAATCACGGGACTACGGAGAACATTCCGGAGCTCATCGCTTGTTGCGATGGCTTGGTCGAGCAATTCAAGATCACTTTTGACAGCATCAAGCTGCTTGGCCGATTTGGCCAAGTCAAATAGTGCTGTGGCATAGCGCCCTTGGAGCCCGGTCGCGGCAGTATTTTGGGACACCGGTGAAAGCCCTCAATTCTGGTTATGAGAACGACTCGGATACGTATAAAAAAATGGTTCCACGAAAGGGTTTCCTTCCGAGAAGCGAGCGTTTGGTATCACATGTCCTTTGCATGGGCAACCCCCGCGCAACCCCATTTGGACGGACTTTCTCATTCTTGCCTAAAGTTGTGGCAAAACCGCGCCTAATCACTGACGTTTCGCGACTTCTTACGACTATTTTATAACAAGCCGTTTCCCGCACTCCGTGGATTTCCTCTTGGCAAAATCGCTTTTTAGGTACGATTCCCCCGACTTTCTGATGGGGGCTCCCGACATCCGCCTTACTTAAAAGGTCAGATTCCCCCAAAAATGTGTAATCGACTTCACATTTTAACGGGCAAAGCGTCTGTTTTGCGGATCGAGGTCCTTCCTCCGGGATCAAAATGAAGACGCCCAGATGAATAGGCCAACTGGTTTGCGGCCTCGCCGACCACGTCCACCGGAATACAAATGCCGTTAGCTTGGCCATCCCGAAAGACCTTCGCGTTCATTCACCTCAATATAAGACGGCCGCGCGCAGATGTGATTGATGTAGCTGCGCAACACTGGTCGGGCAGTCGCGGCACATCCCATATGACGCGACCACCGCATCAACATGATCGCGAACATGTCGACCGTGCCAAATGTCGGCCCCATCAAATATGTTTGGCCCCGCAAAAGCCGTGCTTCGAAATCGTCCCACACCGAACTGATCCGTTTTTCAGCCAATGCCTTGACCGCAGCGGCCCCTTTGGGGTCGCCATCCTTGGCCGCATAAAGCCAGTCACGCATCGCTGGCATCAATGTATTGGCAATATAAAGTGTCAGCTGCAACCATTCGGCGCGTTGCGCGGTTTCTGGTTCTGGCAACAAGCCCGACCCCGGATGCCGTTCGGCCAGCAACATCATCAAAGCAACGGATTCACCGTATGGTCTATCATCTACGACAAGGGTCGGTACTCGCCCCGTCGGATTGAGACGCAGATAGTCCTGGTTGCGTTGCTGATTGCTGTCAATGTCTACCAGTACCGCCTCAAACGGCACATCCAGCTCAATTAACATCCAATGCACTGCCATGCTCGCAGCACCCGGCGCATAAAAAAGCGTGTAACTCATAATGTATGCCTGAAAGTGATAAGGAAGGTTAGGCTCAGATATGTGACCCGGTACCGTCGCCCTTTTGCACCCATGTCCGCGACCGATTGATCGCCATTTTTCCGGCGACCTCCTGATCAAGATCAAGGCCAAACTGTTCGGCAAGCCGATAGAGTAGAATTAAGACGTCGGCAGCTTCCTTGCCAATCTCGGCGTGATCTTGCACGACAACGGCTTCTTTAAGCTCTTCCATCTCAAGCATTGCACGATCAACCAGTGAGACCGGTGCGCTGACCGGACCAAACGTTGCTTCGGCCCAGTCGCACATGCTGCGCTGCGTTTCTGCCTTCGATGAATTTGTTTTGTAATTATTCACAAGAATTCATCCCATATAAAGTAAGTTGGCTGACGATGCTTGTAGCATGATTAATGAGAAGCACATGATCCATAGGCAGGACAGCAAAACCCATTGGCCGCTTCGCCGGGCGGTGCAGCTGCTTGCCGTCATCGCGGGATTGATCATGGCCCAAATACCCGCACACGCCCGCACACTGCTGATTGAAGGACTGTCAGAGCCGCCGCTTAAATGGCTTTCGGGTAAGAACCCGCGCGGCATTGATGTCGATATCATGCGCGAAGTCTTGCGCGAAATGGACATCAAGGATTACGAGTTCCGCTTTGTCGATAGCGGCAAACGGCTGCTTCACAATGCCAGGCTCGGTTACTCCGACATCGTTCTGACACTGTCACAGAATGACGAACGGTCAGCCTATCTGCTGTACCCTGATGAAAATCATCTGCTGCTGGATTGGCGCTTTGCCATTCGCGCCGACGACGTGCGCACCATTCACTTTGATCAATATTCCGATTTGCGCGCCTATCGGGTTGGGGCCGCTGCGGGCTATTCATATACCCCGACATTTTGGAATTCAGATCTGGATATCGAAACGGTTGCCCGAAATGACCTTTTAATTCCCATGCTGCTCGAGAACCGGTTTGATATAGTCCCGGTGAATTATCTCAGCACCGTCTATGAGACGATCCAAAACGGATCCCGCACCAAAATCGCCTTTTTGAACAATCCACTTCGGCGAGCTGCTTATTACAATCCGTTTTCGCGCGCATCCGACTATCCGGACAAAGAGGTCTTTCTGGCTCAGTATGACGAAATCCTGCGTGACATGCGCCATGATGGCAGGCTGCTTACGATTTTTCGTCGATATCTTGGCCCGGACGGGGTCGACTGGTGGAAATCGCAATACGGCAACTAGGCAACCGTAATAGAAGACATCTCCCCACATTAAGCCCCGGCTACATGAAGCTATAGGGATCGATGTCGACCTGCACGCGCACACTGCCGGGTGTTTTGACCTTCGACAGCCACTCATGGATCAATGCCTGCATTTTCACCGTTTTATCCGCACGGATCAAAAAGCGCCGGCGATAGCGCCCACGCAGCAAGGATAACGGAGCGGGGGCAGGCCCCAGTACCATCAAACCATCCCCGCGCGGGGCCGCACGCCCGATCCGCCATGCGGCTTCATCGACTTCGTTTTCTTTTTTGCCACTTATAATAAGGGCGGCCAGTCGTCCATGTGGCGGCATGCCATGGGTCATGCGTTGCGATAGCTCGACCTCGTTAAAGGCATTGCGATCACCCGCGGCAATTGCCTTGATCACGCGGTTGGCCGGATCGGCGGTTTGCAGCATCACCGTACCCGGACGATCGCCCCGTCCGGCACGCCCTGCCACCTGGGTTAGCAACTGATAGCTGCGTTCGGCTGCACGCAAATCACCACCCGCCAAGCCAAGGTCCGCATCAACCACCCCAACCAAGGTCAGCATCGGAAAGTGATAGCCCTTGGCCAAAATCTGGGTGCCGATCAAAAGATCGACCTCGTGATTATGGACCCTTTGGACCAGCTGGGCTGCCGCCTTTGGCCCCATGATATTGTCCGATGTCGCAACCTCAATCCGGATATTGGGGAATGTTTCAACTGCTTCTTCATAAAGCCGCTCAACACCCGGCCCACAGGGCGCAAGCTTGCCTTCCGCACCACAGGCCGGGCAGGCATCAGGTGCCTTTGCCTGATAGCCACAATGGTGACATTGCAATTTCCCCCATGCACGATGCTCCACCAGCCAAGCGGTGCAGTTCGGGCATTGGAACCGATGCCCACAGGCCCGGCATAGGGTCAGCGGCGCATAGCCACGCCGGTTCAAAAACAGCATCGCCTGTTCGCCATTGGCGAATGTTTCCGCCAATCGTTTTTTTAAGGTTGGCGTAATCCAGCGCAGACGTTCAGGTTTGTCTTGGCGAATGTCGATAACTTCAACACTTGGCAAGACAGCCGCCCCATGACGGCTGCCCAGTTCAACCCGGTAATAGCGCCCGGCATCAACATTGGCCAAGGTTTCAAGCGACGGGGTTGCCGATGCCAGTACAATCGGAATATTGCCCAGATGCGCACGGGTGACTGCCATGTCGCGGGCATGATAAATCACGCCGTCTTCCTGCTTAAACGCATGTTCGTGTTCTTCGTCGACCACAATAAGGGCAAGATCGCGAAAGGGCAGGAAAAGTGCCGACCGCGCACCAACAACCAGCTGCACAGAACCATCCGCCACCGCCCGCCATGTATCACGACGGCGCGCCTGCCCGACTTCGGAATGCCAAAGGGCCGGGACAACGCCAAACCGGTCGCGGAAACGCTGCAACCATTGGGCCGACAGGGCGATTTCCGGCAGCAGAACAACCACCTGCTTACCTTCGGCCAAGGCTGCACGGATCGGTTCAAAATAAACTTCGGTTTTGCCCGACCCTGTGATGCCATCAAGCAATGTGCAGGAAAATCCCCCCGCATCGACCCGGTCACATAATGCATCGGCCGCGATCATTTGTTCATCGGACAGATTGGGGCGCGGGATGGTCAAATCAGGCAGATCAAATGGCGATGGTGGTTTGACCATCAGGCGCCGCACTGCCCCGGCTTCGACCAGCCCCTTGATCACGCTTGCCCCGGCCCCGGTTTCGCGCAGGATATCCCCCTGCTCCATCGCCGGATTTTCACCCAGAAATGCCAGAACACGTTTGCGCGGCGGGGTCATGCGCAAACCTGATGCGTCGAAATCGGCGTTCAGCGTAAAACGGAAAATCGGTTTGGGTTGCTCAAGCGCGTCAGGCACGCTCATGGCCATGCGCAGCACCGCCCCCTGAGGCGCCATGGTATAGGCCGACACCCAATCAATGAATTTACGGGTGACGTCGGGCATGGGCTCGGCGGGAAGAACACCATAAATTTCGCGCAGCTTACTTGGTTCGACGTCGCCCTTGGCATCGCCCCAGACCACCCCGCGCTGAGTTTGACGGCCCAGCGGGATTTCCACAAAATCGCCAAATTGCACCGATATGCCTTCGGGCACGATGTAGTCATACGGCCCGGCAAGCGGCAACGGCGGAAGCACGCTTATGGTCTGGGCAGTCACCTGAAAGGCCGGATCATCAGCAAACAGATTTCCAGATGTGGCCTTTGCCGCGCTCATATATTATAAACCCCGTCGGAATGCCTTTCGGGCTGCTCGAAAAAATACCCTCGATGGCCCATGGCATAATAGAAAACGGTCCCACAGCTTGGATCTGGAACCGTCCATTGGATGGAGCCCGAACCTAGCAGCTAACCGCATCATCGAACAACGATCTTCAAACGACGATCTTCAAAAGGTCCGAATAGGAAATCCAATGAAGTTTTTCATCGATACTGCTGACATTGACGCAATCCGCGAAATCGCCATGTCTGGCCTCGTGGATGGTGTCACCACCAACCCCTCGCTGGTAGCAAAAACAGGCCGACCGTTTCTCGAACTGATCAAGGAAATTTGTGACGTCGTCGACGGCCCGGTCAGCGCAGAAGTTGCTGCGACCGATTACGACACCATGGTCGCAGAAGGCCGCAAGCTGGCAAAGATCGCCGACAATGTCGTCGTCAAACTGCCGCTGACCTCTGATGGCCTTAAAGCCTGCCGGACCTTTACCGACGAAGGCATTAAAACCAACGTTACACTTTGCTTCTCGGTTGGTCAGGCCATTCTGGCGGCCAAAGCCGGTGCAACCTATGTTTCGCCGTTCGTTGGCCGTCTGGATGATATTTCGTCCGATGGTATGCAGCTGATTGCTGACATCGTTGACGTTTACGGCAACTACCCGAACTGGACCACCGAAGTCCTCGTTGCTTCGGCACGTGGCCCGCAGCATGTTGTCGACTCGGCCCGTCTTGGTGCCGATGTTGTCACCATCCCGCCGCAGGTTCTGACCCAGTTGACCAAGCATCCGCTGACCGACAAGGGCCTTGAAACGTTCCTTGCTGACTGGGAAAAAACTGGCCAGTCGATTCTGTAATCTGGCCTGTCATCCCCCTGTTATCAGGTCATTGTCCTGATGGGCGGATAAAAGCCGACATTGCGTTCGGTTTTTAACATGCATTTAACCCGGCTGCCCGCATTGTGGCAGCCGGGTTTTTTATTTCTCACTGTACAAGCCGGAACCGATGGAAAAGACAGCACTGCGCGCCGACGATGTCGCGACCTTTCTCGCCGAACATCCTGATTTCTTCACTTCGCGCCCTGACTTGCTTGAAAGTCTTGCGTTGCCTGTCCGGGAAATGGGATCAGGTGTCGCCGATATGCAGCAATATGTTGTCGCGCGGTTGCGCGATGAACGCGAAAAGCTGCGCGGTGCCACAAGCGAACTGATCAATATTTCCAAATCCAACCTTGAAACCCAAAGCCGCATCCACCGCGCTGTTTTGGCCATTTTGAATGCACGCGGGTTTGAAACCTTTGTCGAAGCACTTCAGGACCTTGTGCCCGAACTGCTTGATCTTGATGCCATCGCATTGTGCTTTGAAGAATGCGACGAAGCGCCGGTGCCAAGCTGTGATGGCCGCGTGCGCCGCCTTGTTAAAGGGGCGGTTGATCAGGTTCTGGGCGACGAGCAGGACGTCTGGCTTTTGCCCGACGATGCCGGGGATGAGGCCATTTTTGGCCCGAAAGCATCCGAAATACGGTCGGCTGCCATTGTGCGACTTGCGCCGTTTTATGGCGATCCGGTTGGCATTGTTGCCTTTGGCGTTAAGGAGCCGGGATATTTCAGCCCGGCACAGGCCAATGACCTGATCATGTTTTTGGCGTCCGTGATTGAATTTGGTGTGCGTCGATGGCTCACCCAAACGGTTTAACCGCCCTCACCCTCCCGAGCGATGTGCGCGAAGCCATCGCAGATTGGCGCACGTGGCTTTCTGATGAGCGACGTGCGTCCGATCACACGACCGAAAACTATCTGGCCGATCTTTATGCTTTTCTCGGCTTTATCGGTGGCCATCTTGATGGTGTCCCGGACCTGAACGCGCTTCTGCGCTTAAACCCGCGTGATTTTCGAAGCTGGCTGGCGCGGCGCAGCATGGATGGCATGGCCAAAACATCCACCGCCCGCGCCCTGTCATCGTTACGCAATTTCTATCGGTTTCTTGATCGGTCAGGACGCGGACAGAATGCCGCCGTCAGTTCCATCCGCAATCCACGCCTACCCCAAACAGCCCCGAAACCACTTTCACCGGTCGATGCGCTGGCCGTTCTTGAAAATGCGGGTGTCTGGCAAGATGAACCATGGCTTGCCAAGCGTAACCTTGCACTTTTCACGCTTTTATACGGCTGTGGTCTGCGTATATCCGAGGCCCTTGATCTGAACGCCAATCAAAGCCCGACAGGGGATTCGATGGTCATCACGGGCAAAGGCAACAAACAACGCCTTGTGCCAGTTTTGCCGATTATCCGCGATGCGATTGACGATTATCTGCGCGCCTGCCCTTATGCACCGCATGGCAATGACGCACTTTTTGTCGGCGCGCGTGGCAAACGATTGGTCGCCCAGGTCGCGCAACGCGAAATACGCAAGGTTCGCGATCTTTTACAATTGCCTGATACCGCAACCCCTCATGCGCTGCGCCATTCCTTTGCCACCCATCTTTTGGCAGGCGGCGGTGATTTGCGCACCATTCAGGACCTTTTGGGTCACGCGTCACTTTCGACCACACAACGCTATACCGCCGTTGATAGCGAACAATTAATGGCCGTTTACAACGGCACCCATCCACGCGCCCGGCGATAACGTCGGCACATTATCGTCCGATGGAAACCATCTTGCTTCCGATGCGTTGGGACAATCATCACACAAAGCAGCAAGGAAATCTTATGGCCCGAAACCCGATGAAACTGTTTCGAACTCGCCGCTTTGATGCCAGTCCCAAACACCGGTCGGTCTACAGTGCCTATGAGATCGCCTATTCAGTGATCGACCTTCTGGCGGCGGTTTTATTCATTGTTGGCAGTATCCTGTTTTTGGATGACGCAACGGTTTACGCAGGCACGTGGCTATTTATCATTGGTTCGGTGTTTTTTGCAGCACGTCCAGCCGTAAGGCTGGCGCGCGAACTTCATCTTGCCGGGCTTGATGATAACGATGAATGCAAAGGCTCCCATAAAAACATCCCTGCCAAAACCGCGACGGATCAGGCCCGCAACCCCGCCGGGTAGAAGGGTGAAGACACTGAACGACCTGATTTGGGAAAAATTCACTTCGTCTTGCCGTTCTTTCCCCCTTACACTGCGCGCAAACAGTTAAAATACCCGGAGAAAATCATGATCCTGCGATCCAGCGACCCGTCGCCTTTTGGCCGGAAAGTCAAAATTGTTGCCAAGATGCTTGGTGTTTACGACCAATTGTCGGTCGAACTGTCAAACACCAACGATCCGGCCGACAGCCTTCGCACGCAGAACCCGCTGGGGAAAATCCCGATCCTTATTCTTGATGATGGTCGCAAGATTTTTGATTCACGCGTGATTTGTGAATACTTGGATGCGCAGGCCGATGGCGTGACCCTGCATCCGACCGAAAGTGATGCCCGCTGGGATGCCCTTACCTTACAGGCACTGGGTGACGGCATTATTGATGCCTCAATCCTGCAGGTCTATGAAACCCGCATGCGCACCGAAGACAAACGCGATGACGGCTGGATGTCCTATCAGGCGGACAAGGTCAAACGTGCACTGGATCAAATTGACGCAAACCCACCGGCATTTGGTGCTGATCTTCATATCGGCCATGTCGGCATTGCCTGCGCATTGGGGTATCTTGACCTGCGGTTTGACGGGGAATGGCGACAAACATACGGCAACCTTGTCACATGGCTGGATGAATTCCGGTCGCGTGTGCCTGCATTTGATGCAACCCAGTTCAAAGGCTGATTTTGGAAATCAACGCCGGGCGTCATGGCGCTCGGCGTTTTTAGTGCCACATACGACCCATTGACCATCTTGATCCAACAAGCCCCGGAGATCCGATTAAATGTCACGTCTAAACAGTGTTATCCGCCGCCTGCAGGCCCAACGCGATTGCCTGAATGCAGCGGCTGAAATGATCAAGGATCAGGACGGGATCGTGCTGGAAGTTGGCCTTGGCAATGGTCGCACGTTCGATCATTTGCGCGAAATCATGCCGGATCGGGAAATCTATGTGTTTGACCGGCAGATTGCCGCACACCCGAAATGCATTCCCGATGATGACCATCTGTTCCTTGGCGATATTTTCGAAACCCTGCCAATGGCCGCAGAGCGTTTCAAAGGCAAAGTTGCCCTTGTGCATTCCGATGTTGGCACCGGGGACGAAGACCTGAACGCCAAGATCGCAGCCTTTATCGGCCAGACCCTGCCGACGGCCCTGATCAAAGGTGCGATTGTCGCATCGGATCAGAAAATCGACGTGCCGGGCACGATTGCCGAACCGCTGCCCGAAGGGGTCCCCAAAGACCGCTATTTCTTCCGCCGGTATCAAGGTTAATCCTTTAATGGGAGCATGACAGATCAAATGGACAAGTATCAGCTCTTTGAGCAATTGCATCTGCGTACCGGGGCATTTGTCATCCCCAACCCATGGGATGCAGGGTCCGCCCGCATCCTTGCCACACTTGGGTATGAGGCATTGGCAACCTCCAGCGCCGGGCTGGCCTTTTCCATTGGCCAACAAGATTCTGCGGCACGTATTTCACGCGAAGCCATCTTGCAAAATGCACAAGATATCGTCAACGCAACCAACTTGCCTGTTTCCGCCGACTTGGAAAACGGTTTTGGCGCTGATCCAGCATCCTGCGCAATGACGATTTCACTCGCCTCAGAAACCGGGCTTGTCGGTGGTTCAATTGAAGACGCAACAGGTAACGACAGCAACCCGATTTTTGATTTCAGCCTTGCCGTGGAACGCGTTGCCGCAGCCGCAGAAGAAGCCCGCAAACATCCGTTCATGTTAACCGCACGCGCAGAAAACTTTCTGCATGGAAAGCACGACCTAGACGATACAATTATGCGCCTTCAGGCCTTCGAAAAGGCCGGAGCAGATGTTCTTTATGCTCCGGGGCTACCTGATATCGCAGCAATACGAACGGTTTGTGCTGCTGTCACCCGTCCGGTCAATGTCGTAATGGGGCTGTCCGGTCCGACCTACAGCGTCAGCGAACTAGAACAGGCAGGCGTCAAACGCATCAGTGTTGGTGGATCCTTTGCCCGGGCGGCACTTGGCGGCCTCATGCGTGCCGCGCGCGAGGTAAAAGACCATGGGACTTTTACTTACGCCAAAGATGCGCTGTCTTCGTCAGAAGCTGAAAAATACATATTTACCCCACCCAAAAATTGAATAACCCCTTCCTCGACACGGGGCATAGCGTTCAAGGCAAACAATGAGCACTCCTGAAACACTTTCGCCAAGCGGTTCACAAATTTCCGAAGCCGAGGCCTTCCTTGCCAAATATCCCGGTGTTGAGGCCATCGACATCATCCTGACCGATTTTCACGGCATTGGCCGGGGCAAGACAATCCGGCGTCATGAACTTGAATCCATTTATAAATCCGGACGCGGATTGCCAAGTTCAATCTTTGGACAGGATGTGACGGGCGAGGACGTTGATGATTGCGGGTTGGTGCAAACTGGTGGGGGTGGTGACGGTCGGTGCTGGCCTGTACCCGGGACGCTTGGTTATTTACCCCATACGGGGCGCGGGCAACTTTTGATCAGCATGTATGACGAAGACCGCACGCCACATGATGTGGACCCGCGCAATGTATTTGCAGCACAGGTAACCCGTGCCCGGAAACTCGGCTTCACCCCGATGGGGGCGTTTGAGCTTGAATTTTATTTGGTTGATCGCGAAGCCGACGCAGACGGGCTTTATCACCCGGCGTCCTATGCCCTGACCAAACGCCGTAGCACCTTGCGCAACACGATGTCAGTCGATGAAATTGATGAGATGTCGCCGCTGTTTGATGCGATCTATGAAGGAACCAAGCATCTTGATCTGACGCTCGAAACCCTGATTTCGGAATATGGCCCCGGCCAGTATGAAATGACGATCCGCTATCGCAATCTGATGCGGGCGGCTGATGACGTCATCATTGCCAAACGCCTGATCCGTACCGTCGCGCGCCGGTTTGGCACAGAAGCCGTGTTTATGCCAAAACCGTTTGGCACTGAAGCCGGATCGGGCATGCATTTGCATCTGTCACTGGCCGATGATGCGGGCAACAACCTGTTTGCCGATCAGGCAGATGGATCGTTAAGCCCGCTGATGCTGAATGCGATTGGCGGCATTCGCGGCACGATTGGCGAGGCGATGTTGCTTTTGGCCCCGTTCATGAATTCATGGCGCCGGTTTGCGTCGGCGATGTATTCACCAGCATCCGATGACTGGGGTGTTGAAAACCGTACTGTGGCATTGCGAGTCCCAGGCACACCGGGCAAAACCCGCCATTTTGAACATCGCATTGCCGGTGTGGATGCCAACCCGTATCTGGTGGCAGCCGTCACGCTTGGAGCGGCCCTTGACGGTATTGAAAATAAAATTGATCCGGGCAAGCCATGTACGGATGAAATTGGCCAAGACAAAGCGCCGAACGATCTGCCGCGTCATTGGCTGGACGCGATTGATCAGTTTGGTACGTCTGATTTCAACAAACGTACGCTTGGCCCACGCTTCCATACTGCCTTTACCAAAATCAAGCAGGCGGAATATGAACATATGGCACTTAAGGTATCAGCAGCAGAGTGGGAATATTACGGATTTTCGATCTAACCTAATGTTCCCAGAAAGATAAATCTGTCCCACTTTCCCATTTTGGGTGTCTTTGCGATGCGATCGTCAGTAGCTCAAGTTCAAACCGAGCGCCTTGCTAAGGAAGAATGTAACGAACCCCAGGCATAGTAGCGCTAGCACGAAGATTGCGGCAACTTTGGCCCCCGCGAGCAGTACCGCGCGCGTCCCGCCCTTCTCGCCTTGATCGTAATGCCACTTGATGGCGAAGAACATGGCCGTCAGCAGTGCGACAACTTTAAACGTACCAAAGACGATAGGGACCCAATCCATATTAAAGACTCTCATGTGCATCAGCTTGATGCGTTATGATCTCATCTTGGGCAAACGTGTATTTCTCATTCTGCAACGCTGATATGTAACAGCAGGAGGCAGCTTTCTGGCCTGTGTGTTTGGTTCGGGAATGACCACCGAGGGACGATTCCGAAAGGCCACGGGAACGAGAAATGCGAACTGAAGACTGAGGCGGGAGTGGGAATACTACGGCTTTACGATTTGACCACCGTCCCGGTCAGGGTGCCCTGACCGGGAACAGGATCGTCAGGAAACCCGATTAAAAGACGCGCTTGGCCCGGGTGTTTGATCCTCTGGCCGAAAAGGCGACTTTGGGGCGGGCATCGATCATTTTCTGATCACGCAAATACGCCACTTCCAGATCGCGAGGATCGACGGTCATAAGACGTGCGTCGTCGGAGCGATCCGAATTGGTGTTCAAATGCATCTGTGTGGAAACCCACTGCCACGTCGGATATGTGACTTTTTCGTCCTGCATTTCTTCGGTCATGACTTTATAAGACCCGGCAGGCAGAACTTCGGCCAGACCGCGCAAGCTAAACGGTCTTACAAAATTCAGAATTTTAGATGTTGTACGGTTTGTCAAAGTAGCTCCTACCGCGCAAAAGCGCGTTGGTTAGAAAAAACGAAAATAATTATTTCCGTCATTAATCAGGCGGGATTTCATTTCAGCCATGTGCAAGTCCGCGTCACCTTTTAGGTGCTTTAAAAAGGATGCTTTATTCCGCGACGATCAAAATAAAAATATCTTCTCACATGTGAAATACTAAAAAAATATCCAGTATTCACTATATGAATATTTATCGATATTTTACAACGAACATATTTTTATATTTTGTTGCGTTGCGAGATTTATCAACGTTTCTGCCGAAAAACCCGAATACATCCCAAGCACCTGAACAATGCAAATAGGGCCATGCACCTTATTAAAGTTCGGGAATCCGTGCGCGACGCCCCATTTCCTTGCTATCGCGGTCTAATGGCGATATTCAGGTTTCAAACTGTCATTAACTTGCAATGCCGGGCCCCACTTCTTATCTCCGGCTTGCAACAGGCGAGATGAGACGACGCCATGAATGAAATGATTACAATTGCCGAAACTTCGGTGGACGCAATGTCGGAAATGCAGATTGATCCGACTTTGGATCTTGAGGCGGAAATAGCCCGCCTTAAGAAAGAAAAGAACGCGATTATTCTGGCCCATTACTATCAGGATGGGGAAATTCAGGATCTTGCCGATTTTGTCGGCGATAGCCTTGATCTGTCGCGCAAAGCTGCCGAAACCGATGCGGATGTCATCGTGTTTTGCGGCGTGCGCTTCATGGCCGAAGTGGCCAAGATCCTCAGCCCGAACAAAACCGTTCTGCTGCCCGATTCAAAAGCGGGTTGCTCGCTCGAAGATTCTTGCCAGCCAGAGCCGTTCCGCAAATTCCGCGAACAGCATCCCGATCATGTGTCGATCACCTATATCAACTGCTCGGCAGAGGTGAAGGCAGCATCGGACATTATCGTGACCTCGTCCAATGCCGCCGAGATCATTGATCAAATCCCGGCGGACAAACCGATCCTTTGGGCGCCAGACCGCCACCTTGGGGCATATCTTGCCAAGAAGACCGGGCGTGACATGACGCTGTGGAATGGATCATGCATCGTTCATGAACAGTTTTCAGAACGCGAACTGATCCGTTTGCAAACGCAAAACCCGGACGCCAAGGTTGCCGCCCACCCGGAATGCCATGATGGCATTCTCAAACATGCCGATCATATCGGGTCCACCCGTGCCATTCTGGAATATGTGATCAACGGTCCGGATCAGAAATATCTGATCGCGACTGAGCCACACATCATCCACCAGATGGAAAAAGCCGCCCCGCACAAGGAATTCATTCCCGTACCGGGTGCCGACGGATCGTGTGCGTGCAACAATTGCCCGTTCATGGAGCTTAATACGCTTGAAAAACTGTATCTGTGTCTGGTCAACAATGGCCCGCAGATCGTCATGCCGGAAGATTTGCGCGTCGCAGCCGTCAAACCGCTTGAACGGATGCTGGAAATGTCAAAAGGCATTCCACTGAAAAAAGACGACGCGGCCTAAGCCGAACCATTTAACAGCCCCGCACATTTTGCGGGGCTGTTTTCATTCCCACACGACTTCAAAACGGCTGCCCATCATGACCGTCCTGACCCAAGCTGAAATTTCAGAATTCATCGACCGCGCCTTTGCCGAAGACATCGGCCCCGGTGACATCACATCGGATAATGTCGTCCCCAAAAATGCGCGCCTGCGTGTCGCGCTTGAAACCCGCGAGGATATCGTCGTCGCCGGGCTTGATATTGCGCTGGATTGTTTTCGTAAACTGGTCCCGGATGCCAAAATCACAAAACACTGCGAAGACGGCGATGCCATCAAGGCAAAGGACGTTTTGGCCGTCGTTGAGGGCAATGCCCGTGGCATCCTGACGGCGGAGCGCACAGCCCTTAACACCCTGCAGCACCTGTCTGGGATTGCCACCACCACGCGCAGCTATGTTGCTGCTATGGGTGACACGACGACAAAGCTGCTTGATACCCGCAAAACACTACCGGGATGGCGCAAGCTTGAAAAATATGCAACCCGTATGGGAGGGGCCCAGAACCACCGCATGGGGCTTTATGACGGGGTGATGATCAAGGACAACCATATCGGCGTTGTCGGATCGATCACCAAATGTGTTGAGGCCGCACGGGCCGCCAACCTGCCGAAAATCGAAGTCGAATGCGACACGCTTGATCAGGTCCACGAAGCAGCAAGTGCCGGGGCAGACATCATCCTTCTTGATAATATGGGCCCGGATATGCTGCGCAAAGCCGTTACGATTGTCGATGGCCGCTGCAAGACCGAAGCATCGGGCGGTGTGAACCTTCAAACCATTGGCGCCATTGCCGCCACCGGGGTTGATTATGTCTCGGTCGGTCGGATCACCCAATCGGCCCCGGCGGTTGATATCGGACTTGATGTCGCGATCCTGTAAATCACGCGAGATGCTGGAATGACAAAACCGGACATCGTTAAAGTCATTGAAACGGCAAACTGGATTTTGCGCGACGGGGCAAAAATCCTGTCGGTACGCAGTAATGGTCGGGATCGATTTTACCTGCCGGGTGGCAAAATTGATCCGGGCGAAACCGCACGGGATGCGATCATGCGCGAAATCAACGAAGAACTTGGCGTTGATCTAATCCCCGAAACCATCCGCGAACTCGGCACCTTTGCCGGACAGGGCCACAAACAGCCCGACGGGGCAATTGTGCGCATGACATGCTTTGTCGCCGACTATCGCGGCACACTTTCCCCGGCACGCGAAATTGCCGAGCTGCGCTGGCTCACCCCGCGTGAACGGAATCTCATGGCACCAATGGGCCAAAAGATCACCGCGGCACTGTTTGACATCTAGGTTTTCAACCTGACAAGCCAAGCACGCCCACTAACGCGGCGCATCGCCGTCGGGCTCTCCGCCCGCATCGGGGATTGACCGACCAGCCGCATCCGCATCGCGCGAAACATCCTTTGCCGCAGATGGCGGGGTGGCCTTCTTTTCAGCCCCTTCGCCAATCTCGCCCGTATCATTCCCGTCATCCGATGATGGCGTCGACGGCGCAGGCTCATCACGTTTTGGGGCCTCAGGTTCGGGCTTCTTGCGTCCTTGACCAGCTTCGCGGATGGCGTCGGTTAATTTGTCGATATCGCGCAGATTAAGATCACGTTGCGGGAACGGCACCTCGACACCTTCGTCGCGGAACCGCTGCACCAGTTCAAAGCGGATCGAACTGGCAACCGCAAGGACATCACCAATATCGCGCAAGAAGTAACGCAGTTCGAAATCAAGCGAACTGTGCCCGAAATCCATAAACACCACCTGTGGTGCCGGATAACTCAGGATTTCACGGCGTTTATCGGCCATCTCAATCAGGATTTCGCGGACCTTCTCGACATCCGAGCCATAGGACACCCCGATCTTGATGATCCCACGCCCGGATCGCTCCTTAAGCGTCCAGTTCAGAACACGGTTGGAAATCAGTTCAGAGTTCGGGATCACGATAGAGGATCGGTCAAAGGTTTCGATCTCTGTCGCGCGCACCCGGATGTCTTTGACAAACCCCTGATCTGCGCCAACCACAATCCAGTCACCGACCTTGATCGGGCGTTCGACCAGCAAGATAAGGCCAGACACAAAGTTATTCACGATACTTTGCATGCCAAAACCTATACCGACCGAAATCGCACCGGCAATGATAGCAAGGTTGGATAAATCCATGCCAGCCGCCGAAATCGCCATCAGTACCGCAAGGCAAATACCGGCATAGCCAAAGATCGCCGAGACAGAATGCTGCAAACCCTGATCAAGCTTGGTATTGGGTAAAACCCGTGTTGAAAGCATCCGCTGGAAAAACCGCATCAGCCCCAGCACGATGACAAACATCAGAACCGCCAGCAGGATGGCACGCAGCGAGAAGTTGATCCCGCCGACCTGAATGCCGATAAATGCCTGTTCACCGGCACTGAGCAAATCAACCCAGGCAATATCGGTAAAGACCATCACAGCGGCAGGGATTGCAATGGTAACCATCACGACATCAATCATCACCCGGAGCCAGAAATACAGCGTCCCGTGAACCGTATCGGGTGCCGTGTCATCAACGGCTTCTTCCGGCTTAACCAGATAGGTGTGCATCAAGGCCCGGAAAAGTCCGCGCAGCAGCCAGTAACAGGTCAGAAACGCCGAAGCCAACATCAGGTTTTCAAGGATGAAGCGGGCCAGCGCGACATAGCCAAGGACCATCAGCACGGGCAAAAGGATCGCGATTGCCTTCATGCCCCGGCGACTGCGCCGTTCCAGTTTGGCCCAAAATTCATGCCGCACGCGTTCGTCATGCACCCAAAACACACCAAGCGAGCAAACATACAGCAGGATCGAAATGATCAGGACGTTGGTAATACTTTGAATCAAAGCGACATTTAACGAGGTGCCCAATGTGGTCGCCCCCTGAAGCAAGATCATGTCCACCGCGAAGATCAATGCAATCGCAAGTGATGAAATCCCGACAACCCGCGCACCGCGTTTGGTCGTCCCTGACCGACGCAAGGTTGGGGCAAACGGCGAATGCACACTGCGTACCGCAGCGCCGACAAACAACAGGAACAAGGCGGCAGCAAAGCATTGATGGACAAAATCGCCCATGCTGCCTTTAAGCAGGGCCTCCTGAGAATCAAGAATGCTGTAGGCAATCAAAAGGGCAATGCCCGGTACCAGTGCGGTAAAGACAAAACGCGTCCCCGACACCAGCGCAATCCGGTCTTCTTTGGGCGTTTCTTTCCAGCGCGAGGGAATGTATCGCAGGACGATCACTTCCCCGCCGATCAATGCCGCCAGCACGATCATCGCCAGAAAAACCAGCCCCGGTGCAATCTCGCTCAGTTCATCGGCAACTTTGCCGTCAAGTTCCAGATTGGCATAGCGGGCCTGAACCATGCTTGGAAAGGCCAGAACTTCGCCGCCAGATTCCAGCCAAACCGACGGATCAAGCGGCACATCTACCCGGCCAAGAATTCGGCGGGTAAACCGTTCACGCGCCAAACTTGCCAAACGATCTGACAATTCAGCGGCCTGAAAATCGATCAATTCGATCTGTTTGATCAGTCCGCTTACTTTTGCAATGTCCTGATTAAGCCGGTCGCGTTCATGCGCAACTGCTGGGACTTCATCCTGCCCTTCGGCAGGGGGATCGCCAAGTTTACCCTTGGCCGCCTGAAAACGTTTCAGGCGGTCGGCGGCCAGATCACGTAGCGCCGTTGTCGCATTGAGGATCTGCTCGGTTGTTTTTCGACCATCGGCAATAACACGGCCAGCAACTTCACCGCTATCAAGGTTATCTTCAAGTTCACCAAGCTGGCTGTCCCATTCCGCAATGCGTTTCTGGGCATTTTCCAGTTCAACTTTTTGAACCGCTTCCTGTCCCAGACGGTTTGCCTCGCCTGAACCCGCATTCTGAGCCTGCAACTCGGCGGTTGCCACAAGTGCAAAAATGCAAATAACAAACCCGACACATAAACGACGCATTGAACTCATGCCTGATGTTCCATCATGATTTTTGACCAACGGCATTTGACCGTTTTTCCCAATTTGTAAACAGGTTACACTGAAGCCCATAACGAATCACGAAACGTTTCGTTCCCGGTCACGACCAACCACCATTCAATGTTCCACGCCATACCCCGCGAAGGAAAACAAGATGACCACATCGGGCCTGATCAACGCATTCGATATCGCCTCAAATGGAACAGGCGTGGCGATGGGCTGGGAAGACATTTCAACCAGAATTCCCAGTCTCGACGATGGTCATTATCTTTGGGTTCATCTCGACTGGATGACCGATGGCGTTCACGATTGGCTGATGGATATTGCCGGGATCGACCCGACGATTGCCACCAACCTTGCCACTCGTGGCACCCGCCCGTCTGTGTTCTTCTACGATCATGGTTTTTCCATGAACCTGCGCGGGGTGAACCTGAATGCGGAAAACGATCCGGCGGACATGATTTCGGTGCGTTTCTGGTTGTCGGGAAACATCGTCATCACACTGCGCAACCAGTCGCTTAAGGCCTTTGACGATATCCGCACTGCAATTGCGTCCGGTAAAGCCCCCCATAGCCCCGATGATTTCATTCTTACGGTTGCCGAACGGCTGGCGTATCGGGTTGAAAATGTCGTGCGTGGCCTGGAAGAAAACGTCGAAGCGATTGAAGACGATCAGGAAGGTGTGACCGAGGGCAAAACATTGCCACTGCGCATGCGCGGCTCAGACATTCGCAACCAGCTATCCCGACTGCGACGACATCTGGCACCGCAACGTGATGCGCTTGTTATGTTTGTCGAACAGAAACCAAGCTGGGCCGACAAACGGTTTAAACGCCGTGCGCGCGCGCTGACCGACAAAACAATACGACTGGTCGAAGATTTCGATTCCTTGCGCGAACGCATTCAGATCGTGAATGAAAACCTGATGGCGCTTGAAACCGAACGGATGAACAGAACCATGTATTGGTTGACCGTCATTGCCGGGCTTTTCCTGCCGATCAGTTTTGTGACCGGGTTGCTGGGCATCAATGTTGGGGGGATCCCGGCGGCAGACAGCCCGTGGGGATTTGCGTCAGTCGCCCTTATTCTGGCCGCGATTGTTGGATTTGAAATCTGGCTGTTTAAAAAAATGCGCCTGATTTAAGGACGAAAACCAGGGCCGCTACGCGCAGAACGCCAAACAGTCCTGCAAAGCAGCTTGTTGCAATGCGGCACTGCTTGGCGCTATGACTTTGCCAACGCCCGCGTTTTTTTCACTGCAATCGAGATATGTTGATGACTGACGGCCCGCTTTCACGTTACCGCGCGAAAATCACCCATGGTGAGCTGTCCCATGACCCGATGCAGGAACTCTGCGCGGAAAAACTACAGAGCCTCAAAAACGCCCTGTCAAACTATGAACCGGCAACCGGATCAGGGGGCTGGCGCGAACGGTTTGGCCTGACGCGCCGCCGCGATGAACCCACCCCGCCGTCCGGGCTTTATATCTACGGCGAAGTCGGGCGGGGCAAATCCATGCTGATGGATCTGTTCTATGAAACCATCGAGATTGAACAAAAACGCCGCGTTCATTTTCATGACTTCATGCAAGACGTCCATGACCGCATGCACCGGTATCGTCAGCAAAAGAAAAAAGATGACGCCGACGCCGACCCCATCCCGCCGATCGCAAAAGATCTGGCAAATGACGCATGGCTTTTGTGTTTCGATGAAATGCAGGTCACCGATATTACCGATGCGATGATTCTCGGTCGTCTGTTTGAACATCTGTTCGAACATGGTGTGGTGATCGTTACCACGTCAAATCGCCAACCTGATGACCTTTATAAAGATGGCCTGCAGCGTCAGAATTTCTTGCCGTTTATTGAGATGATCAAGCAGAAGCTTGATGTCCTTGAACTGGCCAGCGCGACCGATTATCGGATGCGCAACCTGACGGCGGCGGACGTTTTCGTCTATCCGATATCGCACGATGATGCCCTGCCCAAAATCGACGCGATGTTCACCACCCTGACCGAAGGCGCACGCGTCGCCCCCGATAGCCTGACCGTCAAAGGTCGCAAGATCGAAATCTCGGCCGTCGGGGCCGGTGTTGCCAAGTTCAGCTTTGAAGAACTTTGTACGCGGCCGCTTGGGCCGGGCGACTACATTGCACTGGCAACCCATTTCCATACCATTGTCATCGACTTCATTCCGAAATTGCCTGATGCACGCCGGGATTGGGCAAAGCGTTTTGGCACCCTGATCGATGCGATGTATGAACATAAAACCAAATTGATCTGTGCGATTGAATGCGACCCCACCGAGATTTATACCGATGGCGATTATTCGTTTGAATTTCAGCGCACCGTCTCGCGTATGACCGAAATGCGCAGTCAGGAATACCTCGATATGGCGCATCTGACCTGATCTGGTGCGCTTGTCGATCACACATGCGCGCAGATGCAAAGTTGATGAGCAGCATCCCCTGCTTTACCGGATACTTTCATCGGGCAGTTTCACGGGGAAATCACAACGGATTAACCAGCCCCGCGCCATGATCGGACACCATATTTTCGTATGGGAAAAACGACTCCACCCACCTGAGTTTAAAACGATTGCAATTATTCGCCACGCAGTAGCTTTTCGGGCGGCGATTCTTGCGTGAGCACGATCACAACCGCACAAATGCGCAAAATTCACCGAACGCGCGATTTTTCGAATACAGCATCACCGCATGGCAGCTAGCAGTTTCATGCAATGCTACGCGGATCAGAACATCATCTCGCGCCCGAATTCGCGGCAAAAGCCCGCACTGCCTTTCCTTTAGGCATCGCGCAATCGCAAACTGGCTTTGGTTTTGCTGCATATTCTGACTTGTTCGCAATCGCAGCATGACCGGTTTTTGAGCGTTTAGACCATAGTTGCAACAAACCGGGAACCGGCGGTTTTCCTCGTAAAAACAGCGGCGTTTCCCCTTGTAAATCAGGACAAATCAGTTTACGACACTTGATGTTTACGAACGAATATTTCGCGTTCGCAGGTTTAAATTTTCAATCGCGCTCCCAACTTGAGTTTCGACCCCCAGGAAGTGCAATAGGGAAGAAGGTAACGGAATGGCCCGCAACAAGATCGCGCTCGTCGGTGCTGGCAATATTGGTGGCACGCTTGCTCACCTCGTCGGACTGAAAGAGCTTGGCGACGTCGTCCTTTTCGACATCGTTGATGGCATGCCACAGGGCAAGTCGCTCGACATTGCTGAATCCTCCCCCGTCGACATGTTTGATGCCGACCTCAAGGGTACCAGTGACTACAAAGACATTGCAGGCGCTGATGTCGTCATCGTCACCGCAGGTGTCGCCCGCAAGCCGGGCATGAGCCGTGATGATCTCATCGGCATCAACACCAAAGTCATGACCCAGGTTGGTCAGGGCATCAAGGAACATGCTCCAAACGCATTCGTCATTGTCATTACCAACCCGCTTGATGCGATGGTTTGGGTGATGCAGCAGGCAACTGGCTTCGATCCGAAGAAAGTTGTTGGCATGGCAGGCGTTCTGGATTCAGCACGCTTCCGTTACTTCCTCGCAGAAGAATTCAAAGTATCGGTCAAGGACGTCACCGCGTTCGTTCTTGGCGGTCACGGCGACACCATGGTCCCGTCGATCCGCTATTCGACCGTTGCAGGCATCCCGGTTCCTGACCTGATCAAAATGGGTTGGACCACGCAGGAAAAGATCGACGAGATCGTTCAGCGTACCCGTGATGGTGGTGCCGAAATCGTTGCCCTTCTGAAAACAGGCTCTGCATTCTATGCCCCGGCGGCTTCGGCAATCGCGATGGCAGAAAGCTACCTGAAAGATCAGAAACGCGTCATGCCGGTTGCTGCTTATCTGAGCGGTGAATACGGCGTTGATGGTATTTACGTTGGTGTCCCGGTTGTTCTGGGCGCTGGCGGTGTCGAACGCATCGTCGAGATCAATCTCGACGAGTCCGAAAAGGCAAACTTCGAGAGTTCCGTGGCAGCTGTCCGCGGCCTCGTCGAAGCTGCCAAGGGCATGCTCTAAGAACGCGAAGCGGGCTGGTCACTGACCGGCCCGTTTTTCAATCATTGTTGTTTTTCAAACTTCAATGATCGCGGGCCTCGCAATAAAGTCCCTCCCGCAAGTTACGGGGACATTGAAATCCCGATTTCTGACCCACAGGAAATCGTACGGAAGGCAAGAAAGCGACCTAACATGAATATTCATGAGTACCAGGCGAAAGAAATTCTTCGCAAATACGGTGTGACCGTGCCGAACGGCAAAGTCGCCTACACCGCCGAGGAAGCCATCGAAGCTGCCCAGTCACAGGCTGGTCCAGTTTATGTGGTGAAATCCCAGATCCATGCAGGTGGCCGCGGTAAGGGCACCTTCAAGGAAGACAAAGCCGGCGATAAAGGCGGTGTTCGTGTTGTCAAAAGTGTCGAAGAAGTCGGCACCAACGCTGAACAGATGCTCGGTTCGACCCTGGTTACCCACCAGACCGGTCCGGACGGCAAAGAAGTCAAACGCGTTTACATCGAAGAAGGCTGCGATATCGCACGCGAACTGTATCTTTCGGTTCTCGTCGACCGCGCCTCCTCACGCGTGATCTTCATGGCATCCACCGAAGGTGGCATGGACATTGAAGAAGTTGCAGAAGCAACCCCGGAAAAGATCGTCACCGTTGACATCGACCCGGCTGCTGGCTTCTCGGGCTTCCATGGCCGTAAACTGGCGTTCGCGCTTGGTCTTGAAGGCAAGCAGGTTTCCAAAGCTGTCAAGTTCATGTCAGCAATGTACCAGTGCTTCCTCGATACCGATGCTGCAATGGTTGAAATCAACCCGCTGGTCGTGACCGGCGATGGTGACATCATTGCGCTTGATTGCAAAATGAGCTTCGACGACAACGCGCTGTTCCGTCATCAGGACATCGAAGACCTGCGCGACGAAGACGAAGAAAACCCGGCCGAACTTGAAGCTGCCAAGCACAGCCTCAACTACATCAAGCTTGATGGCACCATCGGCTGCATGGTCAATGGCGCAGGCCTTGCCATGGCAACCATGGACATCATCAAACTTTATGGTGGTGCACCGGCAAACTTCCTCGACGTTGGTGGCGGCGCAACCAAAGAACGCGTTACCACGGCCTTCAAACTGATCTTGTCTGATCCGAATGTCGAAGGCATTCTGGTCAACATCTTTGGTGGCATCATGCGGTGTGACGTGATTGCAGACGGCGTTGTGGCAGCAGCCCGCGAAGTCAGCCTGAACGTCCCGCTGGTTGTTCGCCTCGAAGGTACCAATGTCGAACTTGGCAAGAAGATCCTCGAAGAATCGGGTCTGCCGATTGTTTCGGCCGATAACCTTGCCGATGCCGCCGAGAAGGTGGTCAAAGCTGTGAAGGAGGCCGCGTAACTATGGCTGTTCTCGTCGATAAAAACACCAAAGTTATCTGCCAGGGTTTCACTGGTTCGCAGGGTACCTTCCACAGCGAACAGGCTATTGCCTATGGCACGAAAATGGTTGGCGGCGTTACCCCGGGTAAGGGCGGCACCAAGCACCTTGACCTGCCGGTTTTCAACACCGTTGCCGAAGCGAAACACGTTACCGAAGCAAATGCCTCGGTCATCTATGTTCCGCCGCCCTTTGCTGCTGATGCAATTCTTGAAGCCATCGATGCGAAAATCGAACTGGCTGTCTGCATCACCGAAGGCATTCCGGTTGCCGACATGGTCCGCGTCAAGCGTGCGCTCGAAGGTTCTTCGACCCGCCTGATCGGTCCGAACTGCCCGGGTGTCATCACCCCGGATGAATGCAAAATCGGCATCATGCCCGGTCACATTCACCGCCGCGGTAAAATCGGTATCGTTTCGCGTTCAGGGACCCTCACCTACGAAGCAGTTGCACAGACCACGGCCGCTGGCCTGGGTCAGTCAACCTGTATCGGTATTGGTGGTGACCCGGTCAACGGCACCAACTTCATTGATTGCCTCGACCTGTTCCTGCGGGATCCGGAAACCGAAGGCATCATCATGATTGGTGAGATCGGTGGTACTGCAGAAGAAGAAGCATGTGAGTTCCTGAAAGCTTCGGCTGTCAAGAAACCGGTTGCTGGCTTCATCGCGGGTGTTACCGCACCTCCGGGTAAACGCATGGGCCATGCCGGTGCGATCATCTCCGGCGGTCAGGGCACTGCGGATGCGAAAATGGAAGCAATGCGCAGTGCTGGCGTACTTGTAGCTGATTCGCCTGCGAGCCTCGGTTCGACCATGCTCAAGGCGTTGAAGGGCTAATCTGGGTAGTCAGAGGAAAGGCAAGGGGGGGCGTGGTCCTTCTTGGGGACCATGCCTTCCAAGACCACAAATGAAACCTCAAGATCTCGACACGATTCTGAACGAGTCGAACGCAACCTACATCGCTGAACTTTATGCGCGCTATACGGAAAGCCCGACTGCGGTTGACCAAAGCTGGGCAGAGTTCTTTGACGGGTTGCAGGACGACGCCTCCGCACTCCTCGCAGAAATGCGTGGGCCAAGCTGGCAACCACGGGAAACCACGGTTGTCGGCGGCATGGAGGGATACGACGTCTCACAAGGGTATGCCGAACGTCCGGTCCAAGCGGCCTATGCGCCGGCAGCCTATTCCGCACCTGCTGGTGGGTCGGTTAATTCCGACGCCATTCGTGCGGCAGCCAATGACTCTATTCGCGCACTGATGCTGATCCGATCCTTCCGTGTGCGCGGACATCTGGAAGCAAATCTTGATCCGCTGGGCCTTGCCCCGCGTGAACCACATCCGGAACTTGATCCCAAGACCTATGGCTTTACCGAGGCCGATCTGGACCGTCCGATTTTCATTGCCAATGTACTTGGCCTTGAGACCGCGACAATCCGTCAGATCGTATCGATGGCACGCAAAACCTATTGCGGGTCGATCGGTATTGAATTCATGCACATTCAGGAACCTGACCAGAAAGCATGGATTCAGCAGCGTATCGAAAGCATCGGCAACCAGACGCAGTTTACTGCACGTGGCAAGGAAGCCATCCTTGACCGCCTGATTGCTGCCGAAGGGTTCGAAAACTATCTGCACACCAAATATGTCGGTACCAAGCGTTTTGGTATTGATGGTGGTGAATCCCTGATGCCGGCAATGGAACAGATCCTCAAACGCGGGAGCCAGCTTGGCATTCGCGAGGTTGTGTTCGGTATGCCGCACCGTGGTCGCCTGAACGTTCTTGCCAACGTTATGAGCAAGCCGTTCCGTGCGATTTTCTCGGAATTCATGGGCAATCCGTCCAAGCCGGACGACGTGATGGGCTCGGGGGATGTTAAATATCACCTTGGGACATCTGCCGACCGCGAATTTGATGGCAATGTTGTTCACCTCTCGTTGACGGCGAACCCGTCACACCTTGAGGCGGTCAACACGGTTGTCCTTGGTAAAGTCCGCGCTAAACAGTCCCAGCGTAAAGACACCGAACGTGAGCAGGTTATGGGTATCCTCCTGCATGGCGATGCGGCCTTTGCCGGTCAGGGGCTTGTTGCTGAAACCTTCGATCTGTCGCACCTCAAAGGCTATCGTACCGGTGGTACGATCCACTTTGTGGTCAATAACCAGATTGGTTTCACAACCAAACCAACAGATTCACGTTCTTCGCCTTATTGCTCGGACATTGCCAAAGTCGTTCAGGCTCCGATCCTGCACGTCAATGGCGACGATCCCGAAGCAGTGGTCCATGCGGCACGTATCGCGACTGAATTCCGTCAGGAGTTCAAACAGGACGTCGTCATCGACATGTTCTGCTATCGCCGCTTTGGCCATAACGAAAGTGACGAACCGGCATTCACCCAGCCTAAGATGTATGACGTGATCGGCAAACATCCGACCACCAAGGACATCTATGCCAAACAGCTGATCAAGGAAGGTCTTCTGACCGAAGATCGCATCAAGGAACTGGATAAATCATTCCAGGATTATCTTGATGACGAATTCAAGGCGTCGGAAAACTACCGTCCGAACAAGGCTGACTGGCTTGAAGGTAAATGGTCGGGTCTTGCATCCTCGCACGGCGAAGATGCGGACTGGTCCGGTGATACCGGCGTTGCCGACGATCTGCTGGCCGAAGTTGGTCGTGCATTGTCGACCGCCCCTGCTGATTACGACATCAACCGCAAAATCCTTCGTCAGTTGAAGGCAAAAGCCAAGATGTTTGAAACCGGCGAAGGTATCGACTGGGCAACTGCCGAAGCCATGGCATTCGGAACTTTGATGTGCGAAGGCACACCGGTTCGTCTGTCTGGTCAGGATTGCCAGCGCGGGACATTCTCGCAACGTCATGCCAAGCTGATTGATCAGACCAACGAAGCAAAATACACCCCGCTCAATAACATCCGCACCGGTCAGGCCGAGCTTGAGGTTCTCAACTCGCCGCTGTCCGAAGCAGGTGTTCTTGGCTTTGAATATGGCATCACCCTTGCAGAACCGCATTCATTGGTTCTCTGGGAAGCCCAGTTCGGTGATTTTGCCAACGGCGCACAGGTCATCATTGACCAGTTCATCAGCTCGGGCGAAGCCAAATGGCTGCGTATGTCGGGTCTGGTGATGCTTCTGCCGCACGGTTACGAGGGCCAGGGTCCGGAACATAGTTCCGCACGTCTGGAACGTTACCTGCAGCTTTGTGGTGAAAATAACATGCAAGTGGCGAACGTCACGACACCGGCAAACTATTACCACATCCTGCGCCGTCAGATCCGCCGTTCGTTCCGTAAACCGTTGATCCTGATGACGCCGAAATCGCTTCTGCGTCACAAACAAGCTGTATCCTCGCTGTCCGAATTCGGCACGGGGACCAAATTCCTGCCGGTGGTCAGCGAAAGCGGAAAAATGGTCGCTGACAGCAAGGTCAAACGTGTCGTTCTGTCGTCGGGTAAGGTCTATTACGATCTTCTCGCCGAACGTGAAAACCGTGGCATCGAAGATGTTGCGCTTGTGCGTGTTGAACAGCTTTATCCGTGGCCGGAACAAGAACTTGCCACGGAACTGGCCAAATATCCGAATGCTGATGTTGTCTGGTGTCAGGAAGAATCCGAAAACATGGGTTCGTGGTACTACGTTGATCGTCGTATCGAAGGCACACTTGCCAGCATCAAACACAAGACGGGTCGTCCCGTCTATGTCGGTCGTGCAGCATCCGCTTCGCCGGCAACGGGTCTTCTTAAGGCTCACTTGCGTGAACAGGCCGAACTTGTCGATGCGGCACTAAGCGTCAAATAACTTTACCGGACGGGCGAGCAATCGCCCGTCCGATACGTTCATTTAGAATTCATTCGCATCACGGCAGGCCCACACTGCCTGATTGAAAAAACGGTCGAGGAAAAAATGGCGACTGAAGTTAAAGTTCCCGCACTGGGCGAGTCTGTATCCGAAGCCACAGTGGCGAAATGGTACAAAAAAGTTGGTGATGCTGTTGCAGCCGATGAACCGATTGTCGAACTTGAAACCGACAAAGTCACGGTTGAAGTCAACTCACCGGTTGCCGGCGCGATTGCCGAACTGGTTGTTGGCGAAGGCGACGAGGTTGAAGTTGGCGCCCTGATCGCCATGATCACCGAAGGCGCTGAAGGTTCGGCTGCGGCGGAACCAGCCAAGGACGAGGCACCAGCCGAGAAAAAAGAAGAAGCACCGGCGAAGAAAGAAGAAGCCAAACCGGCTCCTGCTGCTGCGCCTGCTTCGACGACCGCATCAAACAGCGACCACCCGTTGGCCCCTGCTGTTCGTAAACTGGTCGAAGACAAAAATCTTGATCCGTCAAAAATTCCGGCTTCGGGTAAAGACGGTCGCCTGACCAAGGGCGATGTTCTGAACTTCCTTGAAGGCGGCGGATCGGCATCGCGTTCTGCAGCCCCGGCGGCGGCTCCTGCCCCGGCAGCACCGAAGCCTGAGCGTGACCTGCGCGACGGTGAAGAACGTGTCAAAATGTCCAAGCTGCGCCAGACCATCGCGCGCCGCTTGAAAGAAGCCCAGAACACCGCGGCCATGCTGACCACTTATAACGAAGTGGACATGACCAACCTTCTGGCATGCCGTAACAAATACAAAGAAGGTTTTGAGAAGAAACACGGTGTGAAGCTTGGCTTCATGTCCTTCTTCATCAAAGCCTGCACCACGGCACTCAAAGAGTGGCCTGCTGTTAATGCCGAAATCGACAGCACCAGCTTCATCTATAAAAACTACTGCGATATCGGCGTTGCTGTCGGCACCCCGCAGGGTCTTGTTGTTCCGGTTATCCGTTCGGCAGAAGAAAAGAACTTTGCTGATCTGGAAAGCACCATTGTCGATTTCGGCAAGCGTGCGCGTGACGGAAAACTCGGCATGGATGAAATGAGTGGTGGTTCGTTCACCATTTCGAACGGTGGTGTATTTGGGTCGCTTCTGTCGTCCCCGATCCTCAATGCACCGCAGTCGGGTATCCTCGGCATGCATAAAACCCAGATGCGCCCGGTCGCAATCGACGGCAAAGTCGAAATTCGTCCGATGATGTATCTGGCACTGTCCTATGACCACCGTGTCATTGACGGCCGCGAAGCGGTTTCGTTCCTGGTACGCGTCAAGGAATGCATCGAGAACCCAGAACGCATTCTGCTCGACATCTGATCAGACAAAAGGATCAAAGAACTCATGAGTGAGAACTACGACGTTGTCGTGATCGGTGGCGGTCCTGGCGGTTACGTTTGCGCCATCCGCGCCGCACAGCTTGGTCTTAAGGTTGCCTGCGTTGAAAAACGCGGCACCCTTGGCGGCACCTGCTTGAATGTCGGGTGCATCCCATCCAAAGCCCTGCTGCATTCCTCGCACCTGTTTGAGGAAGCAACCGAGCATTTCGATACCCATGGCATCGAAGTCAGCAAGCCAAAGGTCAACATCGAAAAGATGATGGCCCGTAAGGACAAGGTTGTTGACGGAAATGTCAAAGGCATCGAGTTCCTGTTCAAAAAGAACAAGATTACCTATGTCAAAGGTGCTGGCGAAATTACGTCGCCGACCACCGTCAAGGTTGCTCTTCTCGATGGTGGTGAAGAAACCATCACCGCCAAGAACATCGTGATCGCCACGGGTTCGGAAGTTACCCCGTTGCCGGGTGTTGAAATCGATGAGAAAAACATCGTTTCGTCGACCGGTGCACTGGTTCTTCCGAAAGTGCCGAAAAAGATGGTTGTCATCGGTGCTGGCGTGATCGGGCTTGAGCTTGGTTCTGTCTGGCGTCGTCTTGGTACCGAAGTGACCGTGATCGAATTCCTTGATCGTATCCTGCCGGGCATGGACGGTGAGCTGGTCAAACAGACACAGCGCATCTTTGCCAAACAGGGTCTTGAATTCAAACTGGGTCACAAGGTTACCGGTGCGAAATCAACCAAGTCTGGTGTGACTTTAACTGTGGAACCATCCAAGGGTGGCGACGCAGAAGAAATCAAAACCGATGTCGTTCTGGTCGCGATTGGTCGCCGTCCGTTTATCACTGGCCTTGGTCTTGATAAAGCTGGCGTCGAGCTTGACGAACGTGGTCGGGTTAAAACCGACGAACACTTCCAGACCAATGTTGGTGGCATCTTCGCCATCGGCGATGCAATCGCCGGTCCGATGCTGGCCCATAAGGCCGAAGAAGACGGTGTAGCACTTGCCGAAATGCTGGCTGGCGAAGAAGGTCATGTCGATTACGGCAAGGTCCCGGGTGTTGTTTACACCTGGCCGGAAGTTGCCGCCGTTGGCAAAACCGAAGAGCAGCTGAAGGAAGAAGGCGTTGACTATAAAGTCGGCAAATTCCCCTTCACCGCCAATGGTCGCGCCAAGGCAATGGAAAGCACGGAAGGTTTCGTCAAAATCCTCGAAGACAAGAAAACGCACCGTGTTGTCGGCGCGCATATTGTCGGCCCGGCTGCTGGTGACCTGATTGCCGAAGTGGTTCTGGCGATGGAATACGGCGCATCCGCCGAAGACATCGCACGGACCTGCCACGCCCACCCGGCCCTTGGCGAATCCGTCAAGGAAGCAGCCCTGGACGCGGACAAACGCGCAATCCACATGTAATCTTATCCGTCATAGGATGATCAAAACGGTCGCCCTTGCGGGCGGCCGTTTTATTTTGTCTGATGCATAAATTGGCCCTGCCAAGCACCGGCTTATTTTGTATGATGATTTAACTTTTCCAGCCTAAGGATCGCATCCCATGACTTTATCGATCGGACTTGTTGCCCATGACCGTCGAAAACGCGAAATGGCAGATTGGCTGGAAACTCATAAGGCGCAGTTTGCGGGCTCTCGGATTTTTGCAACCGGCACAACTGGCCGCGTTCTTCAGGAACGGTTTCCCGATCTTGATATTGTCGCATTGAAAAGCGGGCCTTTTGGTGGGGATCAGCAACTTGGATCGATGATTGCGCATGGCGAATTGCAGGCGATGTTCTTTTTCACCGACCCGATGACGCCCCAACCCCATGATGTCGATGTACGCGCCTTGATCAGGCTTGCCAACATGTATGAAGTTCCGATTGCGTGCAACCGCAGCACGGCCGACCTTTTGATCAGCAACCCGAATTTTGAGCAAATCTGCGAGCAATATCGCGATCATTCCCCAGAACAGGCTTTTGCCGATTACACCAATCGCAAGGTCTAAAACCCTCCGAACAAACTCTCGCGCGTTAGCCCCAACCGCACAACAGAAAACCAATGTGACCGCCCCATGCAAGTCGCCTATGAACTGATCGCCGCCATCTTTCCGATCTTTGCCGCCATTTTGGTCGGGGCTGCATTAAAACGCTATCTGATCACCGGGGCGGATATCTGGGCCGGGATTGACCGGCTGACCTATTATCTATTGCTGCCGTCGCTCTTGATCGTCGAAATTTACCGGGCGGATTTCTCACGCGGTAATGCTGGTACAGCTGTTACCGTCACTCTGTTTGCGACCCTTGGTCTGTCAGCAGTATTGTTGCTGTTGCGCCCAGTGATTACACACAATACACCGCTGTTCACGTCGATTTTCCAAGGATCAGTTCGCTATAACAGCTATGTGCTGCTCGCCGTTGCCGATGCGTTTTACGGCAGTGCGGGGCTTGCACTGGCCATTGTCTTTATCGCGGTGATGGTGATCGCCACCAATATGCTCGGTGTTGTGGTTCTAAGCGCGTTTAGCGGGGGCAAAAGCAACCTGAAACGCATCTTGGGCGGGATTGTCAAAAACCCGATCATTCTGGCTGCCGGGGCCGGGGCCGTCCTGAATATCAGTGATATTCACGTGCCGGTTCCAATCGAGAATACGGCGGCTCTGTTCAAGACCGCAGCCTTGCCGCTTAGCCTTTTATCAGTTGGTGCGGGATTGCGCTTTGTGCTGGACAAGCAGGCGTTAGGCGCAATTGCATTGGCCACCACCATCAAGCTTGCCGTCCTGCCGGTGATTACCGGCGTTTGCCTGTATCTGGCCGGTATCGATGGCATGGTTTTGGCCATGGGGGTTCTGTATGCCGGCATGCCGTGTGCTGGGAATGCCTATATCCTCGCACGTCAGCTGAATGGCGATCCCGATGCCATGGCGTCCATCATCACGCTTGAGACGTTACTCTCCGCCTTCAGCGTCGCTGTCATCGCCGGTGTATTGAGCATCAATTGAGGCGGCATGCGCGGCATACTCGCCGTCATAGCCACACGCCGCCAAACCAGCCCGCATCAGTTCCGGCGGTGGGGCATCGACAATCACCGGATCACGTTCCGCATGGAACGGCACGATGATCTGACGCGACAGCAGCATAAGCGTTGGGGGTTCACCAAAGATCGGCGGTTCATCGCCACGACCATAAAACGGGTCGCCAATCACCGGATGACCGATGTGGTCGAGGTGAACGCGCAGCTGATGGGTACGCCCGGTATGGGGTACAAGTTCCAGCCATGTGATATCGGCCCCATCGGCGTCCTTGCCACGCCCAAGTACCTTGTACTCGGTCTTGGACGGTTGGCCGTCTTCGTGGACCAGCATGGTCCAGCCGCTTTCATCGTTGGTTTTCCCAATCGGGGCATCAATGAAACCATGATCATCAGCCATCGCACCACGCACCACCGCCCAATAGGTTTTACCGATCAATTTTTCGGTAAACAGGCGGGTGATTTTTTTCGATGATTTTGGATGACGGCACAGCAACAGGCAGCCCGCCGTATCACGGTCAAGACGGTGCGCCAAAGTTGGCTCCGGCTGAATGCCAAATTTCAAATCGGGCAAATAGGCATCGACATGGAAATAGGTCTTCGGCCCACCATGAGACGCCAGTCCCGGCGGCTTGTTCAACACAATGATGTTTGAATCACGATGCAATACATGCGCGATGAGGTCTTCGGCGATCGGGTGAAGCATGGCGTGGCCTTTCATATCTGCCCCTGCTTACCCCATCCAGACATTTGCAGCAATGATCATGACGTTTGATCCACACTCCCCTGATGTGCGTAACAAGAAGAGATCACCAATACCGTGTGACACCAACATTTGTCGGGAAACGCCATGATCGCGGTCCGAAAAACCTTGCCTGCCTCTTTGACTGTTGCCACGATCAGCCTCCTGACCGGGCTGCTGATCAGCCCCAGTACCCGTGCCGATGACAATGCCGGGTCAAACGCAACAGGAAAGGTTGCAGAAATCTCTGCACTGACGTCTGCGTTTGACCGCCCACAGACCTGTCAGGACTTTGATCCGATTGAGCGATATGGCAATGAACTGCGGTTTCAGATCCGGCGTAATGATTCCCCGGTCGGCAGTCACATCGTCCAATTCCATCGCGGCACCGACGGCGTTCAGGTCGTCGCCCAAAGTAACATCGATATCTCGTTCCTTGGCTTTAACGCATACAGTTTCCGCTACCGATCTGAAAGCCTGTGGCAGGATGGCAAACTTGCAGCACTTTCGGTCAAGGTTGACGATGATGGCGATCAGACAGAAATCAGCGCGAAACAAGACAACGGACAGCTGCTTGTAAACGGCCCTGACGGTGAAAAGGATCTTCCCGCCGGGATTTTCCCAACAGACCACTGGAACTGTGGTGTTTTAAACAGCACATCTGTTCTCAACACGCTGACCGGCAATGCCAACGATGTGACAATTGAGGCCAAAGACCGCGAACAATTGCGCACGACCAGCGGGACGCTCATGGCAACGCATTTCACCTATAGCGGCGATCTCATCACCAACGCGTGGTACGATCAGGACGGGCGCTGGGTCGGGTTGCAGTTTGAGGCAAATGATGGATCGACCATCATCTATCGCTGCATGAATTGTATGACCAGAACCGGACAAAAGGATCGGGGATGATAAAAAGCTTCAAAACCATCTGGATTGTCGGCGCATCTGCCGGCATTGGCGCGACCTTGGCGGAAAAGTTCCAGAATTCCCCAACAGATTCCGGCCAAAAGGTCATTGTTTCGGCGCGAAACGCAGACTCCTTGCAAAAACTGGCCGACGGCAAACCTGACATGAAAGCCGTGCCACTAGACATCACGGACGTCGATGCGGTCAAGGCGGCCGTGGAGGCAATCGAAGATGAGTTTGGTCTGCCCGACTTGGTCGTTCTGGCAGCGGGTATCTATTCACCAATGGCGGTTGGCGCATTTAGTGCGGCAACCATCCGGGATCATGTTGAAACCAACTATATGGGCATCGTGAATTGTCTGGAGCCGTTACTGGCCAAAATGCGTGCCCGCAAATCGGGTGAAATTGCGGTTATGGCATCTGTTGCCGGATATCGCGGGCTGCCAAATGCCGGGGCCTATGGCCCGACCAAGGCGGCATTGATCAATTTATGTGAAACACTGCATGCCGAGCTGGAGGGAAGTGGCGTTTTATTGCGCCTGGTCAATCCGGGCTTTGTCAAAACGCGCCTGACCGAAAAGAACGATTTCGACATGCCGCATTTACAAACACCTCAGCAGGCCGCCGATTTCATGTATCGTGAGCTCTGTGAAAGCAATGATTTTGAAATCGCCTTTCCACCGGCTTTTGTGCGTCAGTTAAAACTTGCGCGTATTTTGCCCTATCGGATGTATTTCAAACTGATGCGCAAAATGGTGAAAAAATGACCGACACAACCGACCGTCAACGTCACCTGATCGCGGCCTATAGTGCCTATTATGAAAATCTGTCGCCTGACACTGTCGATCAGTTATCAAGCATGGTGACGGCCGATTTCGCGTTCACAGATCCATTTACAACAGTGATCGGCCCCGACAAGGTTTGTGCCTATTTGGCCAAAACCTTTAGCGAAACCGAAAACCCGAAATTTGACGTCACGCACACGGCCTTTGACGGCGACATGGCCTTTCTGCGCTGGACATTTAGCGCAAGAATGCCGGTGATTGGTCAGTGGGACATTACCGGGATGACAGCGCTAACATTCAATGAAGACAAGAGCTTACTAACATCGCATGTCGATCATTGGGATGCCTCGCAAAATTTCTATGCCAAAATCCCGGTACTGGGCTGGTTTATTCGGCGGCTTGCACGGCGGGTTGCGGCTTTGTAAAGAACAGCGTGACTTCGCCGATCTCAAACCCCCACTTTTTCACCCGGGCGCGGTTCACCAGAACGCCGTCGGGCTGCAAGAACATCCAGTCATCAAAACTGACCCGCCACGCCCCGTCACCGACTTTTAAATCCATGTCATATGACCAGTTAAGCGCATTGCCATACTGACTGCCGATGGCATCGCCAATAATGTCGTCAGCCTGCCCCTGATAGGAATGATCGCCTGTTTTGCGAATGGTCCAGACGCGCCGGTCTTTTTCGCCGTCGTCATAGAGAAACCGCTCGTCGAGTGTCAGAACATCGTTTTCGATGGTCCCGGTGATGTCGACGGTAAATTGACGGCGCAATTTCCCAAACCGATCCTCAAAAATCCCCCAAGCCCGGCTTTCGCCTTCGAAATAGTCGAACACATCGAAGCGGGGTTGTTTTTGCGCAAAATCCTGCGGTTTCATCGACCCACATCCGGTTAGCACCACGATAAAAAACAGCACCATAGAATTTCGCAGCATCAGCTTGCTCCTGTTGTTTTTAAAGACCCAAGATCAAACGTTGCGGCGTAACAGGCGCCGACGAATGGCAACCTGATGTGATGCGTCCAACGGAAAACCCCACATCATCCCGATTGCTCCTGCTTTCAATACGATAGGGATCACCGCATAGATCAGCACCAGAACAATCAATGCCAAAGAATTATCAGAACGCCCCTCGGTCAAACCAAACGCCCCCAAAATGGGCAGGGCAATGCCCGCAGCCAACGCCATGGCAAGCTTGTTGGTCATATTCCAAAGTGCGAACAAAAGGGCCGTGCGGCGCTTACCAAACCGGAAGCGATCCCAGTCATCAACATCCGCCTGAATGGCGGGTGGCAAGGCAAGATCTGCCCCCAATGCCGCCCCGGTAAAAATACAAATCACGGCAAAGCCAATCGCATCACCGGCATCAAGCATAGGGACAAACATAAACGCCACGATCGCAAGCACCATTGCGGCACACCAGATGCGGTGTTTCCCCATCCGGGCGGCCAAGACCACCCACAGCGGAATAGCAAAGATGGCAGCAGCAAAATAAAGCAGGATCAGAAGGTTTTCGGTTTCCTGATCAAGTTTGAGGTAGTAGCGCACAAAAAGCGGGAAGCAGACCGCAGGCAACCCGGCCGCCAGACCATTGATCATCCATGCAGACAAAAGACGTACGAACAAACCGTTCTGACGCAGGCTTCTGATACCAAGGCGCACTGTAACCTGAAGGCTGTCAGGGTTGCCGCCATCAGATGTTCTATACTGCGCAACACGGTCAGGAACCCGCCAGATCATAAGGGCAATAAAGATCGCCCCAAGAATGATTGTCACGATGGCAAGCGTTTCTATTTCACCCGCCCGACTGGAATGGGTCATCACAACGGGTATTCCGCCTGCAAGGACAATGCCCAGCAATCCCGCCCCTTCGCGCATGGCGGTTATCGAGGTCCGTTTTTTATAATCTCCGGAAAGATCCGCCCCCCATGCAAGATAGGGCACCTGAAACAAAGTCCAGCCAAGAAACAGGATGCTGGCCCATAAGAACAAGTAACCCGCACTCGGGCTTGGCGGCGGTGTAAACAGGAACCAAAGCCCGATGCCCGCAACCACCGCACCAATACCGACCCATATTTTACGTTGGCCACTACGGTCCGAAAGCCACCCCGCCAGCGGATCTGTCATCATGTCGATAATGCGCACCAACAATAAAACAGCACCCGTAATGCCAAGCCCAAGACCAAGATCGTCGCCATAGTAGCTTGGCAACAACACATATGCCGGAATTGTCGGCACGGCCGCCGCCATCGCCGGAAGTGCATATAAAACCGATGAAAGTCTGCTGGTATCAGGATGGGGCATTGTTGGGGTGCTCAATCACAAACAAACCAACGTTGATCGAACCCTGCTCGAACCCGGTTTCGCAGTAGGCGAGGTAATATTCCCACATGCGTTTAAACCGCTCGTCAAACCCCTGTTTGGAGATGTCCTGCCATGCGTGTTGGAAACGGCGCTGCCATTCCGCCAAGGTGCGGGCATAGGACTGGCCAAAGAATTCAGAATGTTGCAAATACAGACCGGCATCATTCACCGCTTTTACCAGTGCGGTCGGGGACGGCAACATGCCGCCGGGGAAGATATAGCGCTGAATGAAATCAGCCCCCTTGCGGTAGGTTTCAAACCGGTCATCATCAATTGTGATGATCTGCAAAACCGCCTTGCCGCCGGGGCGCAATCGTTTTCGGATCATGTCGAAATAGTTTGGCCAGTGTTCTTCGCCAACGGCCTCGAACATCTCAATCGAAACGATTTTATCGAATTTTCCGTCCTGCTCGCGGTAGTCGCGCAGGACAATGTTTGTGCGGTCATTAAGGCCCTGCATCAGGAGACGACGGCGGGCATAGGCATGCTGTTCGTTCGATAAGGTCAAACCGGTCACATTGCAGCGGTATTTCGCTGCTGCCAGTTCGGTAAATCCACCCCAGCCGCAGCCAACTTCAAGTACAGTTTCACCCGGTTGAAGACGCGCCAAATCGCAAATACGTTCGTATTTCGCATCCTGGGATGCTTCAAGCGTCATGTCGGATTTCGTGTAATAGCCTGATGAATAGGTCATGCCCGGATCAAGCCACGCCTCATAAAACCGGTTGCCCAGATCGTAGTGATAGGAAATGTTGCGTTTTGAGCCTTCAAGCGTGTTGCTGTTGCGTAAATGGCCTAGGCGGGCAATCGTACGCGACAAGAAACCACCCGCGAGCCGGGCCTGAACGATGGCCTCATTAAGCATCGCAACACGCATCAGACGGGTAATGTCCGGGCTGCTCCAGCCACCATCCATGTAAGCTTCGGCAAAGGCAACGTCCCCCCCCGTTGCCAACCGGCGCAGAGCATCCCAACGGTGGACCTGAATAACGGCCTGAAGGTCGGTTTCCTGTTCGCCGGTAAAATGCAGACTTTCGCCATCTGGCAAAATGGTCGTCAGTCGACCGTAATGCAGATGCGCAAGAACATGGCGTAGCATCGATTTCAAAATACTGCGACTGCCCGTCATGCTGCCAAGCATCGGGACGAGACGATCACGCAGGGGATTACCAAAAACAGAAGCAGTACGATTGCGGTTGGGCATTTCTTGTTATCTCTTTCCTGCTTGGGCCGCCTTCGTCCCAGTTGCCAGCACGTATGTCACCGGATGTGATGGTGGGGCTGGTCGTTTGTGGAATGTCATCCCTTTGCGCCACAGAAGGAGGGCCTCCCAATGGATTCCCGCGACAACTTTTAATGTCATCAGCGGATAACGGATGAACGCTCCTAATAGTTTACGGTCAGACAATTCATTTCGATCACCCGCAAACACCGCATTTAGAAACGCACCCTTGGCATCGGTTTCGCGAATGCCAAGGGCAACATTGTCACCCGGCATACGAATGCGGAAATGATAATCGGCCTCCATATCGATAAAGGGCGATACATAAAATCCCTTGGCACAGGACTGACGAAGCACACCTTTTTTATCGATATCGTTTTCCCCGACCGGGATCAGATAGCTATGACGATCACCAAAGGTGTTTGACACTTCATAGATCACCGCCCCCACCGATCCATCAGACCGGTGACAAAAGTAAACAGACAGCGGATTAAACACGAACCCCAGCAATCGCGGATAACACAGCAACTCGATCTTGTGCGCGCAATCGCCCAGATCATTGGCGGTTAAAACCGTCTCAAGCCGGGTGCGCAAATCGGTTTTTGCGCCTGCTGCTGTGCCGCCTCCTTTGATGCTGCCATGATCGCTATCGTGAAATGAAAACAGGTTGAACCGATTGCGGCTGAACAATCGAAGTTGTGCCGCGATATCGTCGATTTCATCAAGATCAAGCAGGAAGGAAAACACCCGATACCGCAATTTATGCTTTTTGGGGCGCAGGCGATGATGGGTGACGACACCCTCATATAAGGCAGAGGCAAATTTTTGCGTCATGCGGCCTCGCTGCCTTGCACAGGGGCGCGTTCGGTAACGTGAATGCGCCCGCTTTCATTTTCGACCGTCCATGGTCGGCGTACGTTACCAAGGGCCTCGGCAACCGCAAGGCCCGACTGAAGGCCATCTTCATGGAAACCATAGCCAAAGTAACTGCCGCAATACCAGATATTATCCACCCCCTGTATCGACCACAGGTCTTTCTGGGCGGCCATCGCACCGGCATCAAACAACGGATGATCATACAGGAAGGACCGGATGACACTTCCGTCGCGCGGATGCTGGCCCGGGTTAAGAGTGACGAAAAGCGGTTTTGCATCATCAAGGTGTTGCAAACGGTTCATCCAATAGGTCACGCAGACTTTTTGTTCACCATCCTGTTCTTCAGCCAGATAGTTCCAGCTTGACCAAACCTTGTGATTTTTTGGCATCAGGCTTTCATCATCATGCAAGATCGCCAGATTGCGTTCGTACTTGAAGGCCGACAGCAACCCACGCACCCTTGGGTCCGGGGCATCTTGCAGTGCCAGCGCCTGATCGCCGTGGCAGGCCAGAACAACGTGGTCATATTCATCACGTTTGCCGTATCGGTCTTCGACATATGCCCCGCCCGATGCGGTGCGCCCGACCTTTGCAATCGCACGATCAAGAACAACACCGCCGGAAATACCAGCGGTCATGCGTTTTACATATTCACGCGATCCACCAACAACCGTGCGCCATTGCGGTCGGTCCTTGATTTGCAGAAGCCCGTGATTTTGGCAAAACCGAACAAAAGCCGCGAGCGGATAGGCCATCATGGTATCAACCGGGGTTGACCAGATCGCGGCCCCCATTGGCAAAAGGTGATCGTTGATGAAGGACTGCGAGTACTTATTGTCACGCAGATAATCGCCAAGACTGGTTGTTTCTGCGGTGCCATCCTCAAGTGCAGCCGGTGCTTCACGGTAAAACCGTAAAATGTCACGCACCATTTTCCAAAAACGCGGGCGCAGAATATTGCGTTTTTGCGCAAACAGGGCGGCCAAATCTGCCCCGCCATATTCAAGGCCACCATTATCCATGGAGGCGGCAAACGACATATCGGTTTCTGTCGTTTTCACATCAAGATAATCAAACAATGCGCAAAGATTGGGGTAGCAACGGGTGTTATAAACAATGAAACCGGTATCAACCGGCGTATCCCCGGCATCAACAGTGTTGGAATGGCCGCCGGGGCGGTCGTCCTTCTCATATAACGTCACATTATGGGTCTGGCTTAGTAGCCACGCAGCTGAAAGCCCGGATATACCAGACCCGACAACCGCAATATTTAGTTTCCCCGACGTGACATTGTTCATATGCGTTTGGCCCGCTTGCAGTGTTATGATTAAAACTACATATAACTACGCAAGACACCAAGTTCTGGATCACTTGTTCGTTTGCCTCAACCAAGTTTGTAAGTGACTGGCAAAAAACGTATAATTCGCAGTGATCCGATAGTTCGCGGCCGCCGTAAGATTTTGCATGATGAACATGATCTTGGCGCGGCCCCAAGGGGGACCTGAAACCAGAATGAGCGGCACCGTTACCAAACGCCCCGGTCCGGCCGACCCGGCCGAGGCAAAAAAATGTGCCGATTGGATCGTTTCCGTTGCGGCAATACGTGACCGGGAGGCGTTTGCGCGTCTGTTCGCGCATTTTGCCCCACGGGTGAAAGCGTACATGTTCCGGTTTGGTGGCAATTCCGAAACCGCCGAAGAACTGGCTCAGGAAGCAATGATGCAGGTTTGGCGTAAAGCACACCTGTTTGATCCTTCAAAGGCCGCCGCAAGTACATGGATTTTCACAATCGCCAGGAACCTTCGCATTGACAGGTTCCGGCAACGCAAACATATCGAGGTTGATGATTCTGACACGGCATTGATTGTTGATACGGACCCGCTGGCAGACGAAGTTGTCAGCCGTGATGAGCACGCGGTCCTTGTTAAAGCTGCAATGGAAGAATTACCAACCGACCAAAAGATCGTTGTTGAATTGTCGTTTTTTGAAGATTGCTCGCACAGCGAAATTGCGGAGCGCCTTGATATCCCGCTCGGAACGGTAAAATCCCGATTGCGGTTGGCACTTGGCAAGATGCGTGGCGGACTGGAAGATCTCGCATGAATATTAAACATCATCCAACAGACCAAACCTTGATGGATTACGCCAGTGGCACGATGTCGCAGGCGATGGAACTTCTTGTGGCAACGCACATGACCGTATGTCCGCACTGCCGCGACAAAGTTGCCGAATTTGAAACCATGGGCGGGGCTGTTCTTGAAAATGTGACCCGCATGGAAATGGCCGATCATTCGCTTGATCACGTGATGGCAATGCTCGAACGTGAAACCGCCAATGAAAACCCGGCTGTGCAAGAATTACCAATGACGCGCAGGATTGCCGTTGGGGAAAGCATCACCGGCAGCGCTATGCCGTCCATTCCCACTCCGTTGGTCAAATTTTTACCTGACAACGTGCTGTCACTTGAAGATGTGCCGTGGAAGACGCTTGCGCCGGGCGTTAAGCATTTTCAGCTGAAATCTGTCGAAAGCAAAGGCACGGTGCGCCTGATGAAAATCGCACCCGGCGTTTCGATCCCCGACCATGGCCATCACGGTCATGAGATGACCTTGCTGCTTAAAGGGTCCTATATTGATGATATCGGGCGGTTCCGGGCGGGTGATGTGGCCGATCTGGATGATGATGTTGATCATCAACCGATTGCCGATACTGCCGAAGAATGCATTTGCCTGATTGCCACCGATGCCCCGATGAAATTCAGCGGATTTTTGCCAAAGCTGCTGCAACCTTTCTTTGGCATTTAAGGCACGATGACCAAATCCAACTGCGTCCCAACGCAGAAAGCCCCGTTGGCAAACTTGCCGACGGGGCTTTTGTTTTAAAGCATGTTTGCGATTTTATTCCGCGGGCACCAGCCAGCGTATTGTGTGATGCCCCGGTCCCGGCAGCTTGCATGTTTTTGCCAGCCAGCTTCCGATGACATCAAGGTCCTGATCGAACTGCCACGGCGGATTGATCACCAAAAGTCCGGCACCGCGCATACGGCCCTTCGCGCCACCATGTTCTGCGGCAAGTTCTGCACATAAAACCCCGCCTTGGGCCTTTATCGCACCAATCGATTTGCGAAGATCAGCGTCAAACCCGTCTTCAAGGATCGGATACCACAGCATGAAGGTACCGGTCGGCCATTTGTCCCATGCCTGCTGTATGGCATTGGCGGCTTTTTGATAGTCCTGTTTCACATCGTAACTTGGATCCATAAGAACCAGACCGCGCCGGATGGCGGGTGGCATCATGGCAACCAGTCCTTCATACCCATCGCGTTTATGCAGATGAATGCGCGGATCGCGCTTAACCCGGTGATAAAGGGTTTCATTTTCGCGCGGATGCAGCTCCATCAGAACCAGTTCATCCTCATCACGCATCATTTCGCGCACAATAAAAGGCGATCCGGGATAAAATGGTCCGGCATATTCATCGGTATCGCGCACACCATAATCGCGCCCGTGGGCCAGTGGATCAAATCGGCTGACATGATCCATATACTGTTGCAGCATTTCAGGTGCGTCTTTTCCCGCCAGTGCGGCACCAATGCCACCATGCCATTCACCAGTTTTCGCGGCCTGTTCACTGCCAAGATCATACCATCCCGAACCGGCATGGGTATCAATCACGCAGAACGGTTTCTTTTTCTTGCGCAGGTGGGCCAGAATCAGCCACAGAGCCAAATGCTTATGCAGATCGGCAAAATTTCCGGCGTGATAGCCATGCAGATAACTCAGCATCTTGGCTTATCCTTTCTTCGGACGTGACCGATTGCGGCCCGGCTTTGGGGGTTTGGATTTATGTGGGATAGCATCAGCCTTCCCACCCAAATCACTTTTACGCGGCGGCTTGCCAGATCCCGGAGACAAACGACGATGTGTCTCGGGCGGTGCATCAACCTCAATCGCACGATGTTCGCCTGGCGCAATGCCATCCAGCGTCCAATCCCCAATCGCATAGCGGATCAGGCGCAAGGTTGGAAAACCAACGGCAGCGGTCATACGCCGCACCTGACGATTGCGGCCCTCCGTGATGGTCAGTTCGATCCAGCTTGTCGGGATTTCCTTGCGATAGCGCACTGGTGGATCGCGTTCCCACAGATTTTCTGGCGGATCAATCCGACGTACTTTTGCCGGAAGCGTCATGCCGTCTTTGAGCTCCACCCCGCCGCGCAGGGCATCAAGGGCTTCATCGGTTGGCTCGCCATCCACCTGAACCACGTAGGTTTTTGGCTTTTTATATTTTGGATGGGCGATCTGAGCATTTAAAGGCCCGTGATCGGTCAATAACAGCAAACCTTCGCTGTCACGGTCAAGACGACCGGCGGCATAAACACCGGGCTGTTTGATATAGTCAGCCAGCGTCGCCCGACCGTTTTCGCGGTCGGTAAACTGTGTCAGGACCCCATAGGGCTTGTTAAAAAGGATCAGTTTTGCCATGGCGCGCATAAAACCAGCTTTGCAGCGGCTGTCAACATATCCGCGACACCCCATCGCCAATTTATTGTCGACAGATCGAGCTCAAACCGACGTGGCAATAGGCAAATATCAGTCGCGAATTAGATATTCCATGGTGGTAACAACGCGCACCGTTTTGGTGATCTGACTGGATTCATTCATATTTGGCGCACCGTCGGCGGCCAGTATCTGAAACAGTCCCTGCGTTGCACGGCGAATACCGCCCAACTGACCACCAGAATCTGTTGCAAACTGCAAGGCGGCTTCGCGGGCGTTGGCGGTGGCGGCTGCGATCATTTCCGGTTTGATGTCATTAAGCCCGGTAAACAGGTAACTCGGGCCCGGATTATAGCCCTGCCCACCCAGAACGATCCCGCCCTGAAGAAGTTTACCGATATCCTGTGAGGCGGCGACAACCGATTTGATATCGTCGGTTCGGACCTGAATGGTTTGACTGATGATATAGCGGCTTTCAACCGGGCCGGAACGATAGGCTTGGGCAAGTTGGTCGGTAACCTGCAGGTTTTGCAGTTCAGTCATATCCTTGGAAATGCCATGGCTGCCAAGAAAATCGATCAGGGTCTTGGTATCAGCTTCGATTTTGGCCTGTGCGGTTTGTAAGACATCATCTGTTGCAGCAAATGTGATCGGCCAAACAGCACGGTCTGCCTGCACATCGCGTTCGGCCAACCCCTTTACCGTCACATAGCGATCAAGGGACCGCATGTTTTCAATACCGGTACCAACAAACCATCCCGCCCCGGCAATCGCCACGCCGACGATCAATGCTGCGGTAACTTTGACCAAACCAGATGACTGAATCATGCCTTTGCCTCTTTTCATATGCGTTTATGGATGAATGGTATCATCCTAGATTTGAGTACGATCTATCAACATCAAAAACGGCATTAGCGAGGCAGTATATTCATAGGAAACAGGCCTTCAAGATTGGCATTGAATGCATTCAAAAACTATCGCAATCTTTTGCCACCCATGATAAAAGCGCCCCCATACAACAGGGGCGGGTATACTGCCTACGTCATCGTCACACGTCATAAGAGGTCACCGCCACCATGCTGCGTTCGGAAATCAATGCTTGCATAGAGCATGCAAAGGAACTTTATGCTTCCATTTCCTTTAAGCTTCCGGCCTGGGGTCACTACAGCCCGGAACAGTGGGAAGCCGAACCCGATTTGGCCAAATGGTGTCGCGAGCACCAGATGGGCTGGGATGTGACAGATTATGGCGAAGGCGAATTTGCCAAACGTGGTTTGATCCTATTTTGCCTGCGCAATGGCATCCTGCGCCAACCCGGCGAAGTGCCCTATGCCGAAAAGATCATGATTGTGGGCGAAAATCAGGAATGCCCATGGCATTACCACAAGGTCAAAATGGAAGACATCATTGTGCGCGGCGGCGGAAACCTTGTGATTGAGCTGTGCAACCTGACCGACGATGGCCAGATGGACCAGGTAAATGACGTGCATGTGCGCACCGATGGTAAGCTTAACGTCCTGCCTGCCGGTGGCAAGGTTGTGCTGGAACCCGGCCAGAGCGTGACACTGCCACGCACCCTTGTGCATCGCTTTTACGGCGAAGAAGGCAAGGGTCCGGTCATTGTTGGCGAAGTATCCCAAGTTAATGACGACCTTGCAGATAACTATTTCTTTGATTGTGATGCGCGCTTTACCAAGATCGAAGAAGACGTCGCACCGATCCATCCGCTTTGGAATGAGCTGCCCGCCGCATAAGTCTTTGTCATATCCGAATAAAACAAAAAGCCCCGCAAGAGATGCTTGCGGGGCTTTTTGTGTTTTAAGCTGATCCAACGATACCATCAGGCCATAGCTTATTCCGCCAGTGACAGATCGTTTTTGTCACCGAGAATTTCATCAAATTCCGGCATATCACGTAGGGGTTCGAATTCTTCTTCGGTCCAGGCCGGTTGACGCATGGATTCAGAAAGTTCGATCGCACGCTGCAAATCGGCAAGGGCAGCTTCGCGGAAACCAAGACCAGCATTTGCACACGCACGCTGATAATGGCCATTGGCACTTTCGGGTGCCTCGGCCAGCAACCGATTGCAAAGACTAAGCGCCCAGTCACGATCACCAAGTTGAAGGGCTGCATCGGCCTTATAGGCCATGACTTCGGGGTCACCCGGTGCGAGTTCCAAAATCTTGTCGTAGGTTTCGATCTTTGAGCGCGGGTTAGTGACCTGATTGGCCTGCAGCCACAGCGCGTGGATCGTCTGAGTGCGTTCTATTTCGTGCTGGTGTTCGTTAATCACCTTGGATTTCAAACGCAATTCATCCTCGAGCGAAGTCAGGCGCCGTTCGAATTCTTCGGACAGGCGTTGCAATTCCGTATTGGCAAGATTGCGTACGCTTGATTTCAATTCACGCAACGACTGCCAGCCGAGCATGGTCAAAAGCGCACCCACCGCTGCGACAAAATAGAAGAAGTACGTAACAGTGTTGGATGAATAGGAAATCGCCTTGTCGATGGCCTCTAACTGACGATTGACAACTTCGCGCATCAGTTCGGCCCGCATACCCTGCATTTCGGTGCGCAGGTTTTTCAGCTCATCAAGAACATAACGTTCCATCAGCGGCGGCATGTTGGTGCGTTCCGCCGAATCAAGGCGACGAAAATCGACATCTGGCACCGCATCAAATGCATTGCCGGATTTTGTGTCTTCATCCGTCGTTTGGGCAAGTCCCGGCTGCGCGGCAAACATGCCGACAACGATTAAAAGTGACGCAACAAAAGTTGCCAGTCGCTTGGACATTATACCCATCCCCTTGTTTCGTTTTTTGTGACCGGGGCACGATACCCTTGAAGGGTTTAGAATCCCATAAAAAGCATTTCGAAATTGCAAACATCTGCAATCAAAAGACCAAACAATAGTGCATCATGATCGGTGTTTTCATTGCTGCCTTGCACGCAATCGCACTGACAAGCCGTTTGATTATCCTTATAAGCGGAACGGTATCTAAAAATTAAAACGGGTCTGTTTGGCGTGAAAAATATTGATGTCCTTGTAATCGGCGCGGGTGCTGCGGGCCTTATGTGTGCCATTGAAGCTGGCAAACGCGGCCGATCTGTGGTGGTTGTCGATCATTCGGACAAGCCCGCCGAGAAGATCCGCATTTCCGGTGGTGGGCGGTGCAATTTCACCAACATACATACCAGCCCGGAAAACTTCATTTCACAAAATAAGCGGTTCTGTGTTTCGGCGTTAAAACGCTATACCCAGCATGATTTCGTTGAAATGGTGAACCGCCATGACATCGGCTGGCATGAAAAAACACTTGGCCAATTGTTCTGTGATGAAAGTTCGTTTCAGATCATCGACATGCTGCTTGATGAATGTGATGACGCGGGAGTCACCATTCGGATGAATACGGAAATTTCCAATATCCTCGCGCGTGAGGATGGCGGATTTGACGTCACCACCCGTACCGGTGCGCAATGGACCTGCGCGTCACTTGTTGTGGCATGTGGCGGTCTTTCGATCCCGAAAATCGGCGCCACCGGTTTTGGTTATCAAATTGCGCGCCAGTTCGGCCTTAACATCATCCCGACCCGTGCGGCTTTGGTGCCACTTACATTTGATCCGGACCTGCGTGCGCAAATGGGTCAGCTGTCGGGTATTTCGGTTGATGCGGTGGTTCAGTGCAATAAAAAGCAGTTCCGCGAAGGATTGCTGTTTACCCATCGTGGCCTTTCGGGACCGTCGATTTTGCAGATTTCATCTTATTGCGATGAAGGCGATGGGATTGTGGTCAACCTTAATCCCGAAGAAGATGCTTTTGATGTTCTAAAATCCGCCAAAGCCGAGACCCCAAAACAGGCGGTGCACACTGTGCTGTCACGTATTCTGCCAAACCGTTTGGCGCAAATGATTGCTGCACGTCATGGCCTTGAACGCCCGATTGGCGAAACCGGGGACAAGGCGCTTCGCAAACTGGCGATGGATGTCAATCAATGGGTAGTCATGCCAAATGGCACCGAAGGATACCGAACCGCCGAGGTGACCATCGGTGGTGTAGATACCAATGAGCTGTCATCGAAAACCATGGAATGCCGCAAAGTACCTGGGCTTTATTTCATCGGTGAAGTTGTTGATGTCACGGGACATCTAGGCGGATTTAATTTCCAGTGGGCATGGTCATCTGGCTGGTCCGCAGGACAGGTTGCCTAAGCTCGAAATTCATTTGCACGGCCCAACCACTAGGTGCATATATATCGCATGCGTTTCGTCATGCGGGAACAAATAACGTCCTTAGCCGTTTCATGATCAAGCGCGGTGTTAAATGCCGTAGCAACAAATAATGAGGTTTGGACATGTTTGAATATGGTGGAATACTTGGTTTAATTATTCTCATCGCTGATATCTGGGCGATCATTAATATTATGGGCAGTGGTGCCAGCACCGGGTCGAAAGTTCTTTGGATCGTTCTTGTTCTGGTTCTGCCGATCCTAGGCCTGATCATCTGGCTGTTTGCCGGTCCGCGCAGCGGACGGGCCTAGCATTACCTTGTGGCAGGCGGGTCTGGCGTTAGACGGGCCTGACTTTAACCGTCTGAAGCACAATAAAAATTAAACAAAAAGGCCGACAGGGAAATTACCCGTCGGCCTTTTTGCATATTCAAATTTTTATCGTCAAATACCCGCAGCAAAAATTGCAATGCCGCCCGCAAGTGCAAGTCCGATCCGGATAATGACCGGGCGCGGAGATATGAGGCCATAGGAAATTGCGGTTAAACCAACAGACACTTTGAGCCCGGCAGCAATCGCCCAAAACGGATCATTGCCAAGATTAATCAGCGATGCGTTCGCCACCATGGCAAGCGGGACGATATAGAGCCCAATGCCAAGCGCCATTGCGGTTCCGGCAACCTTGAGCCAGTTTTCTTCGACCATGCCCGCAGCAATGAAAACAGCACCGCAAACCGGGGGTGTGATGGTCGACAGCAGTGCGAACCAGAACACAAACAAATGTGCCTGCAACGGATCAAGGCCAAGTTCGATCAAGGCCGGACCAGCAACCGACACGCAGATCACATAAGCCGCCGTTGTCGGCACTTCCATGCCCAAAATCAAACAGGCCAGTGCGGTCAACAGCAAGGCAGGCCAAAGCATCCCGCCAGAACCAGACAGCAATAGGGATGTGATTTTCACCCCAAGGCCGGTTAAACCCAGCACACCAATCACAACCGATGCACAAAGAATAATCGAGCCGATCATCGCCACCTGACGTCCAGCATTCAGACAGACATCGGTAAACCGATCCTTGGTGCGCGCCAGATCAAACGACAAATTGCCATCAAGAAACAGTAATCCAGCCCCAACGATAAGTGCAAGACATGCGGAATATTGCGGCGTGTAGCCACCGCCAAACATGCCCCAAAGCAAGACAGTAAAAGGCACAAGGAAGAAGCAGGATGTAATCACCACCGCGCGTAGCGTCGGCCGGTCTTCTTTTGGCACACCGGGAAGATCAAACCGCATGGCAAAGGCATTAATCCCGACCCACACCGCGAGGAAATAAAGGAAAGCCGGTAAGGTTGCCGCAACCATAATATCGACATAAGGGCGCCCGGTCAGTTCGACCATCACAAAGGCACCTGCCCCCATCAAAGGTGGCATAATCTGCCCACCAGAAGACGCCACCGCCTCGACAGCAGCCGCAAGACGTTTGGGATAACCAAGCCGCGTCATGGCTGGCAACGTGATTGCGCCAGTTGACGCAACATTGGCCGATGCAGATCCAGAAATCGAGCCAAACAGGGCAGATGACACAACCGACACCTTTGCCGCCCCGCCCTTAAGTCGTCCCGCAGCAGCACCGGCAACATTCATAAAACCCTGCCCGGCTTCGCCGGCGTTTAGGACCGCACCAAAAATCACAAAGATCGCAACAATGCTGACCGAGACACCGGTCAAGCTGCCCCAAAGACCGCCTTCGGCAATGGTCAATGTGCCCAGCATGCTTTCAACCGGAAGCCCCGCATGGCCAAACTCACCCGGCACATATTCGCCAAACAGCGCATAAAGCAGCGCAAGGCTTGCGACCAGTGGCAACGGCCAACCAATTGCGCGGCGCGCCATTTCAAGGACAATCAGCAAAAGGGCTGCGGCAATCGCGATCTGTCCATTGCCCATCAGGAACCCATACTGATCAGCAAGACTGCCATGGTTCAAAACAATCCAGCCACACCCGATCAGGCCAATCACAGTCAGGATCGCGCCAGATATATTTTGCGCCCGTGTTTTGGCAACAAAGATCAGTGCCCATGGCAAAGCCAGCGCCATGTGGATTGGACGGCTGACAAGATTGGGGACGAGGCCGGAAAAAATCAGCCAAAGGTGAAATGCAATCGAAATTGCACCAAGCATAATCCAGATGGGGCGAGAAATGGCCGACATGTTTATTCAGTTTGTTGGATAAAGAAGGGCCCGGCGGATATGCCGGGCCTGTTGTGTTTTATGGGCAATCAGGTGTTAGCGCTGATCATCGCGGACCGGGAAACCGGCCTCGGCATAATAACGCAATGCACCGGGATGAATTTTGCCCGCGATATTGCCCAGCATGTCTGGGGAAACACCATTCCACCAAGACGAGCTTTCACCCATTTTGGCTTTTTGCTCCCAGAATGTCTTGGTCAACTGATAGGCGGTTTCGTCATCCATCTCGGTCGTTGCAAAGGCCACAACCGACAGCGAAGCGGTTGTGATGTCTTCGTCCTGCCCGCTATAGGTTCCTGCAGGAATAACCGTTTTGTCGCGTTTGGTCAGCGCAAGCTGCTCATCGGAAAGTGACAGGACATTGACGTCCGTTCCGGCCGCTGCTTCGATCACGTTCGGCGCAGGCCAGGATCCCGCGGTAACGAAACCATCAATCTGACCGTTTTTAAGTGCGGCAACTGCGTTGGAAAGTTCGGCATCGGCCAGCTCAACCTTACCGCCAAGACCAAACAGATCGAGGTATTTTTCACCTTCTTTCGCGCCGAAAGACCCCTTGCCCAGAAGGATGGTTTTGCCTTCAAGACCAGCGAAGTCCGTCGCACCGGAATCACTGCGCATCACAAAATGCATGGTCAGGGACGGGATCGGGAACAGGGCACGAACGGCTTCGAATTTTTCCGTCGGGCGCCCTTCAAACGGGCCTTTGCTGTTTTGGGCCAATCCGACCAAACCGGGCGGGGAGGTAAACACGTAGTTGCCCGAACGGACCATGGCTTCCATGACGTTCTGAACCGAACCCTGGCTTTCTTCAACCGTAATAATCACGTCACCATTGGTGCCGGTTTTCATCGCTTCGGAAAGCTGTGCGGCCATCTGGTAATAGGATGACGCAGCTTTGGCTGATTTCAGAGTGACACGGGTTTCGGCCTGTGCGGCAGACGCCGCAGACAGTGCCATAATACCGGCGGTAATTACGCCAAGTGTACGCAGAATATTCAAGGCTTCCTCCCCTTGTATGAGCAGTCCGCGTGTCGGCTTTGAATGCCGAACTTCGCAGCGAACCTTTCGTTGGTGGCAATAAGCGCAAAATACAGCCCCGTTTCAGGAGCGTTTTGGCAAAAATGACCCAAATTCACGGCCATAGAAAGCATGAAGTACATGAAGGTCAAGCTGCTTATGCGATTTCACAGCCTGTCAGAGATGTAAACCTTACGCCAAACGGGTCAGTTTTCACATGGCAGTTGTGCAAAACCGACGCTATTCGCGGCCAGGCTTCACGCTTAAAGGGACACAAGCATTCCCAAGGGAACATAACGCACAGAGCAGCGTTGATCTCGGGAACGGTTGTAAATCGTTTTAGCTCAGTACGTTGTAATGATTGACAGCTTTCCCAACCTTGCCGCAGGGTAGTTCCTGCATCACCAGAATTCAGTTGAGGATTCCATGCCGCGTTCGCCGGTTGCCCTGATTATTGCATTGTCTGCGACGCTGTTTGCCGCCTTTGCGCTTAACAGCGGGTCATCTTTGCAATCATCCCTGTTGGCGCTACGCGCTTCGGCAGAAGGATTCTCTCCGGTTTATACTGGTATCATCATGGCATCCTACTATATCGGCTTTGTCGCCGGGATTGTCTGGGGTGCCAGCCTTGTGAACCGGGTGGGTCACATCCGGACCTTTGCCGCCCTTGCATCAGCCGGTTCGGCGATCACGTTGCTCCATGCTGTGTATGTTGATCCGCTGACATGGTCGCTGTTTCGTGCCATGACCGGTCTTTGTCTTTCCGGCCTCTATCTGGTGGTGGAAAGCTGGTTGAATGCGCAGTCCGACAACACGTCACGCGGCAGCACAATTGCGATTTATATGACGGTGTCACTCGGTGGTCTGGCAATTGGCCAGTTGCTGCTGAACATGTCACCAATCAGCAGCTTTGAGCTATTTACCGTTGCGTCGGTCTTGCTATCGCTGTCGCTTGTTCCACTTGCTTTGACCCGTCAGCCACCGCCTTCTGCGGTTAGTGGCGAACGCATGACGTTTCGTCGTCTTTACAAGATATCACCACTGGGATTTGTCGCCGCATCCGGTGCCGGGGTCTTGTCCGGGGCGATTTACGGTGTTGGGCCGGTCTTTGCCGCCGAACTGGGTTTAAGCACGCAAAACGTCGCCTATTTCATGTTTTTTGTCATTCTGGGCGGCATGATCATGCAGTTCCCGATCGGCAAGCTTTCTGACATTGTGCCGCGCCAATACGTGATGATTGTTGTTTTACTTGGTCTTGCTATTTGCGGGCTGATCCCGCTTGTCATCCCCGACGTGATCAAAGACAACCTGACACTTTGGGGCGGGATCACCGGGGTCTTCATCATGCCGATCTATGGATTGGCTGTGGCCTATGTGAATGATTACCTCGAACCCGAAGACATCGTGCCTGCATCGGGCGGCCTTTTGATTATTTATGGCGGCTCAGCCGCAGCGGGTCCATTGCTAGGGTCGAGCGCAATCGGGTACTTTGGCCCATGGGCGCTGCCATTCCTGTTTTCCGTGATCGGGATTCTGGTTGCCGGATTTGCCATTTACCGTGCTGGGTTTGGTCGTCGCATCTCTCTCGAGGAGCAAGGACAGTTCGTGGCGGTTCCGCGCACAACCCCTATGGCGTTTGAGCTGTCATCGATTACCGATGAAGTTCCCGACGACGGCGCGGACGGCTCCACAAAAGGCTCTTCGCAAGAGACCGATGAGGTCAGCGACCTTTTGACGCCGGATGGCACAGCACATCCCGACGACTATGGGCATGTCGCAGTCGATGAGGATGACGAAAGCGCGAAACCAGAAGCGAAATAAGAACGAGATTTATCAGGCTGCAGTCCCAAATCGGGATGCAGCCTGAATTATAATTGGGTCATCACCGCTATTTGGTGTTCACACAACCATATGTAATGGCATGTTTAATACGTGCCCGGCTCCGTTCGATCATGGCGCGCCACAGGCCGTGCCCCTGCTTTGTGCGCGAGAACACGGCGGCATTTTGGGGCCAATGTCAGGAAAATCAACGTTCTTTCGCCACTGCCGCATCTTATGGACAGCATTCCATAATGCGGAAAACATCCCAAAATAATAAAACCTGCTGTGGACCCACTGCGGTTTGAGACCATATGTTGTCTCAAACGTTATCGCGGGGTTCAGGATTTTCATGCCGGTTCCCGTGACAGTTCCAAGTCTGGTGAGAGTAAACATGACCCAACGCATCCAAAAAGGTGGCCTTCAGATCGCATCGGTTTTGCATGATCTGGTTGCCAACGAAGTCATTCCGGGAACGGGGATCAGTTCTGATCAGTTCTGGGCGTCGTTTGAAAAACTTGTCACTGAACTGGGGCCACGCAACAAAGCACTTTTGGCAAAGCGTGATGAGCTGCAGACCAAGATCGACGAATGGCATGTGTCGCGTCAGGATCAGGCACGCGATCCGGTTGCCTATAAGAACTTTTTGATCGACATCGGCTACCTTCTACCGGAAGGCGACGATTTTTACATCAGCACCACCAATGTCGACCCGGAAATCGCCCGTGTCGCCGGTCCGCAGCTTGTTGTGCCTGTGATGAATGCACGATATGCGCTTAATGCGGCCAATGCCCGTTGGGGCAGCCTTTATGACGCGCTGTATGGTACCGATGTCATTGACGATGCCGATGGCAAAGAAAAGACCAAGGGCTTCAACCCAAAGCGCGGGGCTGCTGTGGTGGCCTATGCGGCAAACTTCCTTGACGAAGCCGCACCACTTGCAACCGGCCATCATGCCGACGTTACAAAGTATGAAGTGCGCGATGATGGATCGGGCTGGTGGACGCTGGTGGTGACCCTGTCTGATGGCAGTGAAAGCGCGCTTGCTCAGCCATCCCAGTTTATTGGCTACAACGAAAAGAACGGCGCACTTTCCGAAATTCTGCTGCGCAAGCACAGCCTGCACATCGAAATCTGCATTGATCCGACCCACCCGATTGGCAAAGAACATGCCGCGGGTGTCTCTGACGTAATCATGGAATCGGCCGTTACGACCATTCAGGATTGCGAAGATTCTGTCGCCGCTGTTGATGCAGAAGACAAGACCCTTGCCTACCGTAACTGGCTTGGCCTCATGAAGGGTACACTGGAAGAAAAGTTCGAAAAGGGTGGCAAGACCGTAACCCGTCGCCTGAACCCGGACCGGACCTATAAGGGTGTTGACGGCCACGAAGTCGTTCTGCCGGGCCGTAGTTTGATGCTGGTGCGTAATGTAGGCCATCTAATGACGTCAGATGCGGTTCTTGATGCCAACGGCAATGAAGTACCCGAGGGCTTCCTTGATGCCATGATCACGGGCCTGATTGCCAAGCATGACGTTGAAGGCAAGAACGAATTGGCCAATTCGCGCCATGGCAGTGTCTATATCGTGAAACCGAAAATGCACGGCCCAGAGGAAGTCGCCTTGACCAGCGACCTGTTTGCCTTTGTCGAAAATGCGATTGATGTGCCCGAACACACGCTTAAGGTCGGCATCATGGATGAGGAACGCCGCACAACGGTAAACCTGAAAGAATGCATCCGGGCCGCCAAAGACCGTGTTGTCTTCATCAATACCGGTTTCCTTGATCGAACCGGTGATGAAATCCACACCAGCATGGAAGCTGGTCCTATGGTGCGTAAGGACGCGATGAAAGATCAATACTGGATCGCGGCGTATGAAAACTGGAACGTGGATGTTGGCCTTCAGTGCGGCATGAAAGGCGTTGCGCAGATCGGCAAAGGCATGTGGGCCAAACCTGATCGCATGGCCGAAATGATGGATGCCAAAATTGGCCATCCCAAGGCCGGCGCTAAATGCGCATGGGTTCCTTCACCAACCGCTGCCACCCTGCACGCCATTCACTATCATCAGGTTGATGTTCGGGCAGTGCAGGATGAAATCGGCAAACGTGAACGGGCCCACCTTGATGATATCCTGGCGATCCCGCGTCTTGGCGATATCAAACCAATGCCAAGCGAAATTCAGGAAGAGCTTGATAACAACGCGCAAGGCATTCTGGGCTATGTCGTTCGCTGGATCGACAGTGGCGTTGGTTGTTCCAAAGTGCCTGACATCAATGATGTCGGCCTGATGGAAGACCGGGCCACTTTACGTATTTCGAGCCAGCATATCGCCAACTGGATGCATCATGAGCTGTGCACCAAAGAACAGGTCATGGAAACCCTCAAACGTATGGCTGCGGTCGTTGACAAGCAGAACGCCGGGGACCCGACCTATCGCAATATGGCCCCGAACTTTGATGACAGTGTGGCCTTTGCAGCAGCCTGTGATCTGGTTTTCAAAGGCCGTGAACAGCCAAACGGTTATACCGAGCCGGTCCTGCATGCGCGTCGCCGCGAAGCCAAGGCGAAATACGGCGCCTAACGTTCACAGCCATCACACCAAGACAAAAGCCGCCCACATTATTTGGGCGGCTTTTTATTGCACAAAGTGCTGCAGCATAAATTGCAGCATTTTAATCTCTATGCACTCAGTGTCATGATCTCATAGCCTTTGTCGGTGACGACAAGCGTGTGTTCATATTGCGCCGTGGCGTCGCCAGTATCGGAAAACAACGTCCAGCCATCATCACAATCCACCGCCCATTTCGCCCCAAGAGACAGGAACGGCTCGATGGTGATCACCTGCCCTTTTTTAAGGGTTCGGCGTTCTTTGGGATCATCCCATGTCGGGATGGTATGAGGATGTTCGTGTAGTGATTTACCAATACCGTGGCTCGCGAGATTGCGGATCAGGGTATAGCCGCCCTTACGCGCGAAGTTTTCGACCTTAAGCCCGATTTCGCGGATGGGTGCCTTGTTGCGGACAACCTTGATCCCGGCCCACATGGCTTTTTTGCCATCGTCGCACAATTTGATCAGTTCGGGTTTTGCCGCACCACAGACAAAGCTGGCTCCGGTATCGGAAAAATAGCCATCAAGGGAAGCGGAAACATCAATGTTAACCAGATCCCCATCCGCAAGAACCTGATCCCCCGGAATGCCATGGGCAACAGCTTCGTTGACGCTGATGCAGGTCGCACCGGGGAACTTATATTCGCTTTCCGGGGCTGAAACAGCCCCTGCGTCTTCAAGGACCTTTCGCCCGATGTGGTCAAGTTCTGCTGTGGTGATGCCGGGTACTGCCGCAGCTCCCATAACGTCTCTCGCGCGCGCGCAAATGCGGCCAATACGACGCAGATAATCGAGTTCTTTAGCCGATGAAATTGTCATAAGCTGGTTATTACGATGCCATGCTGCGAAGTCAAGAAAACCCGTTTTCGACAAGTCACATAAATGCAGATGTGGCGACTTCGCGATATCTTCAGCATTAGCCACGCCCTTGCATTTCGCCAGAAATTTCATGACCGGACGGCATATCCCGCAAGACAGAACGGTTCATTGTAACCTGCCCATTCCACACAACAATAACACTATACTTAAATTTGATAGTATATTTGAAAATCAGGATATTGATGGCCACAATGCACGACGAAAATCAACCAAACACCAACATGTACAACCCGCAACCAGACAGGGCGCTATGACCATTACCCAGATTATCTATTGGCTTGAACTGGCGGGCGTTGCGGTTTTTGCGATCACAGGCGCACTTGAAGCATCCCGACGCCAGATGGATGTTGTCGGCTTTGTCCTAATCGCGACCTTTACCGGCATTGGTGGCGGGACAGTGCGGGATGTGATTACCGGGGAAACTCCGGTTTTCTGGATCAAGGACCCGTCATGGATTATTACCTGTATCGGGGCGGCTATATTTACCTATTTCACGGCCCACCTTGTCGAACGCCGCTATGTCGCGCTGATCTGGCTTGATGCACTAGGGCTTGCACTGTTTGGCGTAACCGGGGCCGCCATTGGGCTGAACCTTGGTGTTTCGCCACTTGTTGCCATCATCCTTGGCATGATCACCGCAACATTTGGCGGCATGGTCCGCGACGTTGTTTGCAATGAAATCCCACTTATCCTGCGCCCTGAGATTTACATCAGTTGTGCTCTTTTAGGTGCCAGCATTTATGTGGTTGGCACGGATATTCTTGAACTGCCGCGCGGCCCGATTGCGTTCATCGCATTCTTTGCCGCCTTTATCCTGCGCGCCAGCGCAATCAAGTTCAAACTGGGGTTCCCAGTCTACAAAGCACGTCCTGGGCGGGAGTATTGATCGGCATCATTTTGGTTTTTACGAAATATGCGCTTTGTAAACCCAAACGAAAGACGTTGGAAAATAAGCTTGTCTTCGACAGACATTCAAAATAGGCAAAAAAGTGTCCGATCCGGTTCAGGGTATATTGCAAACAGCAGACGATTTTTTTGCGAAAGGCGACTTTCGTGAGGCTTCAAGGAAGTATCTTGAGGTGTTGCGCATACAATCTGATCACCCAGTTGCCTTGCATCACCTGGGACTATGTTGCTATCGGACGGGTTCGCACGAACAGGCAAGAAACCTGATATTCCAATCCGTTTCTATTCAGCAAAACAATGCGGTAGCTCACGACCATCTCGGCGTTGTTTTGGTTGCCTTAAACGATTTTATACACGCAGAGGCCAGCTTCAAAAACGCTATTGCTATTCAACCAAGCTATGTTGATGCCTATCATAATCTGGGCGCGCTTTTGATAAAGCAGAAACACTATACGCGCGCGCTTGCGATGCTCGAAAATGCCCCAAGCACACCCAAAGGCGCATTCAGTAGACATAAACTTCTCGGCCAAACGCACATGCTTCTTGGGAACACGGATCAGGCGTTAACCCATCTAGAACAGGCACTGATGCAGAGATCATCAGATCCTGACGTATTGTCTGATATCGCAACCGCGCTTGAAAAACAAAGTCGACACAGCGAGGCCTTAAAGTTTCACGGCCTCGCCATTAGCCGCCGACCCGGCAAAAATCGCCACTGGCAACTATTTTCTGACTGTCTGAAAACATTGACCGCGTCGGCACTATCCTCTGCGGGCGTCGAAATTAGGTTGCAATATCTGATTCGCTCCGAAACTCTACCGATGCAGGATCTTGTGCAAACCGTGATTGTCGCAGCAGAGCACGATACGCAAGTCGCCAAAATACTCAGCCGTTGGGCCAAGACGGACGCAGTTAGCATTTCAGAGCCTTGGTTAGACATGACTACATTGGCCAAATGCACATCCCTGATGATGCTGATGTCTGCGACCCCGATCGACAACATTGCTTTTGAGAGAATTCTGACACGGTGCCGCAGGGAAATGCTTACATCGGACACGCCACGTGATGATGAAATACTACCCCTTGCGATCAGCCTTGCTCTGCAGTGCTTTAATAACGAGTATGCTTATGTCGTTTCCGAAGCAGAAAAGCAGGCCATAAGCCAACTTGAAAGCAAACTGGCGAAAATTGTCGCGAATGGCAAAAGTCCGAAACCTTTGGAATTGGCTATCCTAGGCGCCTACGCGCCACTATCTTATTATGCGTGGTCGCGCAAACTGGCCGCACAAGATTGGCCCAGTTCGCTCCTGCCGGTTATAGAAAGGCAGATAAAGGAGCCACTGGAAGAAAACGAGATTAAATCTACTATTGGGCACCTGACAAAAATCTCAGATGGCGTGTCTTCTTCTGTACGCGACATGTATGAGCAGAACCCATACCCAAGGTGGATAAACGCAGCAGTTCGCAGATACGATCTGTCAATCGCCGACGTCCTGACATCCCCTCCTATTTTACTTGAACTTGGCGATTATGTTGCGCCAAACGCACCAGAAATACTGGTTGCGGGCTGTGGGACCGGGCAACATTCCATCCAACCTGCAACACGCTACAAAGCATCGAAGGTAACCGCAGTTGACCTTAGTCTTACCAGCCTAGCTTATGCCAAACGGCAATCTGCAAAACTCAACATAGACAACATTTCCTTTTTCCAAGCCGACATTCTGCAGCTTGATGAAATAGAGAAGCAGTTTGATGTTGTTGAATGCGTCGGCGTTTTACACCATCTCGAAGACCCGCTTGCGGGATGGAAAACACTTGTACGACGCGTAAAACCCGGCGGCCTCATGAAAATTGGTTTGTATAGCGAGGCAGCCCGACAGGACGTTCTGGCAGGACGCAAAATTGTTGCCGAACAAAATTTCAAGCCAACAGCGGATGGCATTCGTGCATGCCGACAATATATTATCAATACCGCCGCCAAAGGTGATCCGACCTTGGCCCAATTATGCCGTCGATCTGACTTTCATAGCCTAAGCGCCTGTCGCGACCTGATCTTTCATATTCAGGAACATCGCTTCACTCTGCCGCAAATCAAAGAATGCCTGAAAACACTTAATCTGGAATTTCTCGATTTCGAAATGAATTTCGCAGGTCAACTTGGTAATTTCCGGAAGGAACTAAGTGGATTTTCTGCTGAAAAACGTCTTGATAAATGGCATGCATACGAAATTGATAACCCCGACACATTCAGAGCAATGTATCAGTTCTGGTGTCGAAAGCTTGCCCAGTAAACGTATCCGCACTATTCGACAATCAACTGCACCCGGTCACTGGAAAAGGCGGTAACGCCGAACTCGATTGGCACACCGGCCGAATCGACATCGATGCTTTCGGTCGAGATTACCGGGCGGTTTTTGGCCTGCTTTAGCAGGCTTGCCACACGTGACGAGGGCAATGCTGCTGAAATGCGGGTGGTTTTGCGGGTATAATCGTCAATTCCGAACCGTTTGAGTGCTTCGGTCAGGGACTTCGTTTGTATGAAAATCTCGACAATGCCGTCAAACCGGGCCGCAGGAAGATAGCTTGTCGCCACCGCCAGTGGCACCCCGTCGGCTTCGGACACTGAGAACAGCTCAATCACCCGTGTACCCAGCTTTACATCCAGACATTGCGCAACCAATGCATTTGCCTTGAGCACCTCGGACGATACAAAGCGTTTGTCAGGCAAGCGGTGACGCCCGGATACAATCTGGGAAAACCGGGTTTTAGCGCCCAGCGGATAATCAAGGATCGGTTCCTGAACAAAGGCCCCGCGTCCCTGTTCCACCCGGACGACATTGGTATCGACAAGTGCTGCCATCGCGCGACGCACCGTGTGCCGGTTCACCCCAAAACGACGCACCAGCTCCATTTCCGTCGGCATCTTGTAGCCCGGGGCAAAGACCCCGTCAGCAATATCGCTCAGAAGCTGTTTTTCGATTTGCTTCCAGATAGATAGCCCCGGTTCCCAATCCATAACTTTCCCCGTTCACAAAACTTTCACCGCAAGACCTTTGCCAAGGTCGATGGATCGGCTTATAACGTAAATATGTATAGACGTCTAGACAAGTTTTGAATTTGTCGATGTGCAGGAAAGAAGGATCAGAAAGATGACGGCGCATACCGCCAACGCCACCGCAACAGACCAAAGCCAGAATGCAGATGAAGCCATACAGGCGCGTCAACACTGGATGGCTGTTCTTGCCCGTACCGAGCGCAGCGTTCTTGAAACCGAATGGTCCAATAAATACGGCGACATTATCTGGAACCATTTGCGTGAACCTCAAATCGGAATGGTGATGGTCCGCGGACGCGCTGGGGGGGCAGGCCAGCGGTTTAATCTTGGGGAAATGACCGTCACCCGCTGTGCGGTAACGCTTTCGGACGGCACGGTCGGTCATTCCTATGTCAAGGGTCGCGACCGGGTTCAGGCGCAATATGCGGCCCTGTTTGACGCCGTCATGCTGCGTGATGGTGCCGCCAGTGATTTTATCGATACCCTTGCTCAACAACAGGCCGCAGCCAAACGCGCCCATGCCCACAAGGTTGCCGCAACCAAAGTTGATTTCTTTACCCTTGTCCGTGGAGAAGACGAATGACCCTGCAATCCCAGACAAGCGACTTACTGCCCGGTTTCGAGCACGCAGCATTCGATTCAAACGCTGTTTTCCGTGTGCTGCTTGATGCCATGTCCCGTCCCGGCCGCATTTACGACCTGCCGATTAATATCACGGCACCAGATGGCCTAAACACATCCGCCACCGCGGCACTCCTTGCAATGGCGGATATGGACACCGCGGTTTGGTTGTCTCCGGCTTGTGCGACCAACGTGGCCACCACGCATTTGAAATTCCATTGCGGCAACCCTATCACACCAGACGTCTCGCAGGCCGATTTTGCCGTTGCGCGCAGCGATGAAGACCTGTCCTTTATCGCGCAGCTTCCGGTTGGCACAGCCGAATACCCCGACCAGTCGTCGACATTGATCCTGATGGTTGATGACATCACCGACAGCCCGGAAATGCATCTTCGCGGCCCAGGGATCAAGGATACCCATAGCTTGGATATCAAAGGCCTTCCGGCGGCGTTTCATGCGTGGCGGGCCGAGAACCATCATCTTTTCCCATGCGGTGTCGATGTCATTTTCGCGACCGACACCAAAATCGCCGCGCTTTCACGCACCACCCGGATTGAGGTCAAGTAACCATGTATGTTGCTGTAAAAGGTGGTGAACGCGCCATCAACAATGCCCACCGGCTTCTGGCAGAACAGCGCCGTGGCAACAAAGACATCGCCGAAATCGAAACCGACCAGATCGAACAGCAATTGTCGCTGTCGGTGACCCGTGTCATGGCAGAAGGATCGCTTTATGACCGCGATCTGGCCGCTCTTGCCATCAAACAGGGCCGCGGTGATTTGATCGAAGCCATTTTCCTGATGCGTGCCTATCGCACGACCTTGCCGCGCTTTGCTTTTTCCAAACCAATCAAAACAGCGGAAATGGACGTATCGCGCCGTATTTCTGCAACGTTTAAAGATCTTCCGGGTGGGCAAATTCTTGGCCCGACGTTTGATTATACGCACCGACTTTTGGATTTCACCCTGATGGCCAATGGCGAAGAACCCGCCGATGCGCCAAGTGGTGAAACCCCGGTTGATGATCATATGCCGCGCGTTCTGGATGACATCCTGAATTACGAAGGCCTTATTCAAGATGAACCAACCCCAGTTGATGAAAATGCCCCGGTTGCCGATTTAACCCGCGAGCCGATCAAATTCCCGGCCGGGCGTGACTTGCGTTTGCAAAACCTGTCACGCGGGGATGAAGGTTTTGTTCTGGCCCTTGGCTATTCCACCCAGCGTGGATATGCCAACAGTCACGCCTTTGTTGGTGAAATTCGCTATGGCACCGTATCGGTTGAAATCGAACCCGAGGAACTCGGCTTTGCCATTGATATCGGCGATATTGAACTGACCGAATGCGAAACGGTCAACAAGTTCAAAGGATCGAAAACCAAGCTGCCACAGTTTACCCGCGGCTATGGCCTTGTGTTTGGTCAGAACGAACGCAAGTCAATTTCAATGGCACTGGTGGATCGCGCGATGCGCGCCAATGAAATGGGCGAACAGATTATGGGCCCGGCACAAGACAGCGAGTTCGTGATGGAACATAGCGACAATGTCCAGTCCACCGGCTTTGTCGAACATATCAAACTGCCCCATTACGTCGATTTCCAAGGTGAACTGGAACTGGTGCGCCGCATGCGGGCCGAAGTCGAAGCCCGCCTTGCCAAGCGAGATGCCGACGAAGGTAAATCCCAACCCAAAGCTGCGGAGTAATCGCCATGGAACAGACTGTTAATAATCCGGCAGATAACACCTCGGCCTATAATTTTGCCTATTTGGATGAACAAACCAAGCGCATGATCCGCCGTGCTTTGCTTAAGGCCGTTGCGATTCCGGGCTATCAGGTGCCCTTTGCCGGACGTGAAATGCCAATGCCCTATGGCTGGGGCACCGGCGGGGTTCAGGTAACGGCCGCCGTCATTGGCCCCAAAGATACCCTAAAAGTCATTGATCAGGGAGCGGATGACACCACCAATGCAGTCTCCATTCGCCAGTTCTTTGCCAAGACGGCCAATGTGGCGACCACGGAAAAAACCGCCGAGGCATCAATTATTCAAACCCGGCACCGCATTCCCGAAAAGGAACTGCGTGAGGATCAGGTGCTTGTCTATCAGGTGCCGATCCCCGAACCGCTCCGCTTCCTCGAGCCACGTGAAACCGAAACCCGGAAAATGCACGCGCTTGAAGAATACGGCCTGATGCATGTGAAGCTGTATGAAGACATCGCACGTCATGGCCATATTGCCACAACCTATGCCTATCCGGTGATGGTCGATGATCGCTACGTGATGGATCCGTCCCCAACCCCGAAATTTGACAATCCGAAAATGGATAATATGGCCGCACTTCAGCTGTTTGGAGCCGGTCGTGAGAAACGTATCTATGCCCTGCCACCCTACACCAAGGTCAAGAGCCTTGATTTCGAAGATCACCCGTTTGAAGTGCAATCATGGGACGACGAATGCGGCATGTGCGGTTCGCGTGAAAGTTACCTTGATGAAGTCATCCTCGATGACAAGGGCAACCGGATGTTTGTTTGCTCTGACACCGATTATTGCAGCGAACGACAGGACGCCGGCCATCGTGGCCCGCAACATCATGACCAGCCGCTTGGCGGCCCCAAAAGCGGCCCAAGCAGCGAAAAGGCAGCAGAGTAATGACCAAGATGAATGATCCGCTTCTGCGCGTTGATAACCTGACCATGATGTATGGCGACCGGGTTGGCTGCAAGGATGTCAGCTTTGAACTCCGCCCGGGCGAGGTTCTTGGCATCGTTGGTGAATCCGGCTCGGGGAAGTCCACTTTGCTGCGCAGCATTTCCGCACAACAAGAACCGACAAAGGGAACCGTACAATACCAAACCCGGATTGACGGCACCCGCGACGTTTATGAAATGTCCGAAGCCCAACGCAGGTTGTTGATGCGTACCGACTGGGCCTTTGTCCATCAGAACCCACGTGATGGCCTGCGCATGAATGTCAGTGCCGGGGCGAACATTGGTGAACGCCTGATGGCGGTTGGTGATCGCCATTATGGCAATATTCGCAGCTCTGCCGACAACTGGTTGGGTAAAGTCGAAATTGCGTCCGAGCGCCTTGATGATTTGCCATCAACCTTTTCGGGCGGCATGCAGCAACGCTTGCAGATTGCCCGCAACCTCGTAACCAGCCCGCGCCTCGTCTTCATGGACGAACCCACGGGTGGTCTGGACGTTTCGGTTCAGGCGCGTTTGCTCGATCTGCTGCGCGGGCTGGTTCACGACCTTAACCTTGCGGTGATCATCGTCACTCACGATCTCGCGGTTGCGCGGCTTTTGTCCCACCGTTTGATGGTGATGCAACAAGGCAAGGTCATCGAAAGCGGCCTGACGGATCAGGTTCTTGATGATCCGCAGCATGCCTATACCCAGTTGCTTGTTTCTTCCATTCTTCAGAACTGAACCCGGGGCGAAAAAATGTCTGAAATGCTTCATGCTCAAAACGTCTCAAAAAGCTTTACGTTGCACACGCAAGGCAGCGTAACGATCCCGGTTTTTGACGGCGTTAATTTCAGCCTGTCGGCTGGGGAATGCATCGCGCTGACCGGGGAATCCGGTTCGGGAAAAAGTACATTCATGCGCATGCTTTATGCCAATTACACCTGTTCGAGTGGATCGATCAACGTCATGCATGATGGCGACTGGATGGATATTACCACCGCCAGTCCGCATGCGATCCTTGACATGCGCAAACGCACGATGGGCTATGTCAGCCAATTTTTACGCGTCATCCCGCGTGTGCCGACACTTGAAATTGTTGCCGAACCACTGGTCGCACTTGGCACGTCGCGGGCCGACGCCATGGAAAAGGCACGCGGTCTTTTGACCCGCCTGCGTATTCCTGAACGTCTTTGGCAGCTTTCGCCATTGACCTTTTCGGGCGGTGAACAGCAACGTGTGAATATTGCCCGTGGCTTTATTGCCGATTATCCGGTCATGTTGCTTGACGAACCGACCGCATCGCTTGATGTCGACAATCGTACAACGGTTCTGGCATTGATCGAAGAAGCCAAATCCCGTGGAGCAGCAATTGCCGGTATTTTCCACGACCATGAAACCCGTGATGCGGTCTGCACCGGGTCGTTTGATGTGACATCGTTTAAAGTTGGGGCCAATGACTGAACAGATTTTTACAAACGCCAAAATTGTGCTGGCGAACGATGTCATTGACGGTGCCGTGCAGATAAAGGATGGGATCATTACCGATGTGTCAGATCGGGCATCCAACTTGCCCGGCGCCGAAGATATGGGTGGGGACTACCTGATGCCCGGTCTTGTCGAACTGCACACAGACAATCTCGACAAACATCTGACCCCACGCCCGAAAACCCGCTGGCCGGCCACCGCCGCGGTCATTGCGCATGACAATCAGGTTGCAAGTGCCGGGATTACGACTGTTTTTGACGCCGTATCGATTGGCGATGTCAATGAAGGGTCAGAACGTATTGTCCGGCTGGTTGAATCGGTCGAGGCCCTTGCCCACGCGCAGGATAACGATCTTTTGCGCGCGGATCACAAATTGCATCTGCGCTGCGAAACGTCCTTTCCCGGCATGATTGAGGCTCTTGGTACCTTGGTTGAGATGCCACTGGTGAAAATGTTGTCAGTCATGGATCACACGCCGGGCCAGCGCCAATTCGTGAGTCTCGAGGCCTATTACACCTATTATCAGGGAAAATACGGCTTGAATGACGAGGAAATGCGCAAATTTGTCGCAACACGTAGACGCGATTCCGAACTCTATTCCGCAAAGCATCGCCGCCATGTGGTCGAAACGGCGCATGCTAAGGGACTTGCGCTGGCAAGCCACGATGACGCCACCAATGCCCATGTGGCCGAAGCCGTCGCGGACAAAATGACGGTGGCTGAATTCCCGACCACGCTTGAGGCCGCCAAGGCGTCACATGAGGCCGGACTTGGCGTGATGATGGGCGGCCCCAACCTTGTGCGCGGCGGATCGCATAACGGCAATGTCGCCGCGGGTGATCTCGCCAAGAATGGTTATCTTGATATTATTTCCAGCGACTATGTCCCGCACAGCCTGCTGCATGGGGCGATGAAGCTGTTTGATGATTTCAACGAATATGATCTGCCACGTGCCATTCGCACCGTTTCGCTTAACCCGGCAACCCAGGTCGATCTGACTGACCGTGGTGAAATCGCCGTTGGCAAACGCGGTGACCTGATCCGTGTGCATCATTCCCCGCATCATCCGATTGTACGCGGTGTCTGGCGCGAAGGTGTACGGGTATCATGACCGAACATGACGACCGGCATCATCCGTTGGATGATGCCCCCAAACGCGGGCAGTTGATCCTTGTTGTCGGTCCCAGCGGTGTTGGAAAAGACAGCCTTCTTGACGGTGCCCGTGACCGACTGGCGGAGGCGCAACATTTCTACTTTCCACGGCGCTGCATCACCCGCCCGGCCGGGACCATTGGTGAAAATCATATTCCGGTGCGCCCGGATGATTTCCCGTCAATGGCCAAACAGGGCGCCTTCCTTCTGAGTTGGCGGGCCCATGATATGTGTTATGGCGTTCCCCGCCACGTGCAAGAAGATGTGACCAATGGCAAAACGGTAATCGTCAATGTGTCGCGCAGCGTGATTGACGATGCACGCGCACTTGTCGGCGAAGATCATGTACGTGTCATCAGCATCTGCGCCAATTCAGATGTTTTGCGTCAACGTCTTGAAGCACGGGGACGCGAAGACCGGTATGAAGTTGAAAAACGTCTGGCGCGCGCATCGGCCTACCAAGTTAATGGGCCAAACGTCATACAGATGCATAACGACGCAGATTTGGAAACCGGGATCAGCCGATTTATTGAGGCGATCCGCGCACCTCAGCTAAACTCAGAACCTGTATGAAGCAATATTGCAGAAACTATTCCATGAGAAATGCTGCAGTAAACTCTCCAGCATTTTCTTATCCGGCCAAAGCGAAACGCTTTAACAAACGAAACAGCTTTCCGTTTCCGGGATCACCAAAAAGACAGATATCATCAATCTGAAACGGCGCATCACAGAGCGGTGCGACAATTGGCCCGAGGGATTCTTCAAACCTTGCCAATTGCTCAGGATCAAGTTTATTGCTGAGCGTCAGGTGGAAGCGAAATTCTTCCATGACATAGGGATAGCCCCAAGCGACAAGGTAGTCTTCCTGACGTTCTGTCAGCCCGGCAGCACGGCGCTTGTTCATGGCCGCCATATCTTCAGGCTTGCGAAAATCATCAAGACTACTCACCAGCATTCCAGCCAGATTTTCAAGTGGTGCAACCGGCTTGGTCGGTACCAATGCTAAAAACTGACCAATGGATTTCAATGTCAGCGGACCACATGTAATCGGCGCAGTCTCTGTACAAAGACTTTCCACCGCGGTCTCAAGCTCAGCACGGCTTTGCCCATCTTTTAAGGCGAATGGCGGTTTCAGCGTCCCGTGAAAGCCATATCGGGTTGGCGATGTGGTTGCCGCGATCACGTCATCCGCATCAATCCCTGAAACAGCCGGGCGGGGAAGATCATCATCCGTGACCGGATCCCGACCAAGCCACGCATTACCAAACTGGCCAAGGTCGCTTTGGGCAGACGGAGCATAATAAAGTGCATAGCGTTGATAGTCGGTCATGGGGGCTCTTCGAACTGCGGTCTTGATACAGACAAGTATCTTGGGAAGGCATTAAGGGTTGCGCAACAAAGAAGTTACCTAGGAAGCCTGACATCTCCGGCTCGACGTAATCAGATCGTATCGAATTTCAGACAAAACGCGCGCACCGGAAGTGCTCGGAAATCATTCAGATTTTCCGCCAGCATGTGGTGGCTCCAATCCCACCAACGGATCCGCAACAAGGCATCCACAATGTCGGCTTCAAATCTTCGACGCAGGCGCGTCGCCGGAATGCCGGTCACTATCGTATAGGGTGCCACATCCTTGGTAACCACCGCGCCTGATCCGACAACAGACCCGATCCCGACGGTGACACCACCCTGAACGATGGCGCCATGACCGATCCAGACGTCATGTTCAAGTTTGACTCGCTTTTCACGACGCCAGTCAAAAAACGCCGGATCATCCTCGCCCAGTTCATAGGCACTGGATCGATACTGGAAATGATGCATGGACGCACGATCCATCGGGTGCTGCCCCGGATTGATGCGCGTATGGGCCGCGATATTGACGAATTTTCCGATGTCCGAATAGATGATTTCACTGTCATTGACGACATAGGAATAATCACCCATCACCGTTTCGCGTATGCTGGTCCGCGGGCCAATTTCGGTCCAAGCCCCCAGTTCGCAATCAACGACGACGGCAGTTTCATCAAGGGTCGGCTGTTCGGATAATTTCTTCATCGCCGGTTTGGTTTGCGTAATCTTGTATCCCATTGATCAGGTCACAAGCTTACGAAGACGCTGCGATACGATATCGAGCAGGCTGACAGAAATAATAATGATGATCATGACGGCTGCTGTTTCGGCGTAATAAAACGCCCGGATATATTCCCAAAGAACCATCCCGATCCCGCCGGCACCAACAATACCAAGCACCGTGGCAGACCGCACATTTGATTCAAAACGGTATAACGAATAGGAAATCCAAAGCGGAAGAACCTGCGGGATCACACCGAAAATAACTTCCTGCAAACCATTGGCACCGGTTGCCCGAATGCCTTCGACCGGCTCAGGGTCAATGGCCTCAACTGCCTCGGAAAACAGTTTCGCCAAAACGCCGGTTGTATGGATCCACAGCGCCAACACACCGGCAAACGGCCCAAGGCCCACGGCAACAACGAATAACATGGCAAAAACCATTTCATTGATTGCGCGGAAGGAATCCATCAGGCGGCGCACCGGCTGATACACCCAGAACGGCACAATATTTTCAGAACACAGAATGCCAAACGGGATCGAACAGACAATCGCAAGCGCGGTTCCCCAGATCGCAATCTGGATCGTGATCCACATTTCACTGACATAGGTTTTCCACATCAGAAAATCTGGTGGGAAAAATCCATCTGCGAAATCGACCATGTTGCCACTGTTTTCGATCAGGGCCATTGGGCGCATATCAGCCCCCTCCCACGACCATGCCAAAAGACCAAAAATAAAGGCCCAAAGAAGCATACTTCCCATCGACCGTTTAAGGTCGCGCGGAGGCAAGTCCGGTGCGGCAAGTGATGTCGAAGAAATGCTGCTGTTCATAGTGTTAATCCCGGATGGTAAAGACAAACAGGGAGCGCACTTTTGGTGCGCTCCCTGCCAAAAGACCGATTACTCGTAAGAAACAAGAATGTCGAGTTCAGCGAGTTTCTTGTCGATGAAAGCAACACGTTCTGCTTTTTCGTCAGCAGACAGTTCTTCGGTGTTCTGGATTTTCAGCTTGTCTTTAAACAGAGCGAGCTGACGGATCGGGTAAAGCTGCGCGTTGGAGCTTTCCATGAATTTGCCCATGCCGTCCTGAATGCCACCAAGAACCTTGTTGGCTTCTTCAACATTGCCAAGGCGACCGTAGCCCAAGAAGAAGGCCTTGATTTCAGATTTCAGTTCACGCGACAGGTCTTTACGATACACCATCGGGTCAGACGGGATCAGCGGCGAGGTCCAGATCACTTTGACTTTGTCGGTGATTTCAGGCTTGACCATGTTGGTCCGTGCAAGCTGTTCGGAATTGTTGGCAGCAACATCAACCTGTTTGTTCGCAGTCGCCATCAGGTTGGTTTCATGGTTCGCATTACGAACGGTCTTAAAGCAATCTTTCGGGTCAACGCCGTTCTGTGCAAAGACATAATAAGACGGCACGAGGAAGCCCGAGGTCGAGTTCGGATCGCCAATACCAAAGTTCAGTGAACCATCGCATTTAAGCATGTCAGCAAGCGTGTTGAGCTTGTCGTTATCTGCCTGCGTGATGATGTGGGAATAATACCCGTTCGTGCCATCGCTTTTGGACGTCTGAACGAAGACTTCACCGCCTGCACGGTCAACAGCTTCCATTGCGGATTTGTTACCAAACCAACCAACGTGAACCTTACCAAAACGCATGCCTTCGATGATACCGGCATAATCCGGGGCAAAGAATGCGTCGACTTTTTTGCCAAGCACTTCTTCCATATCATCGATCATCGGCTGCCACTGAGCTTTCAGGTTGGAACTCGACTCAGTCGAGATAAAACCAAAAACGATGGTCTCCGGATCATTTTCAAGCGGTTTGAAATCAACATCGGCCTGGGCGAAGCCCGAAGCGAGCATGCTTGCTGCAAGTGCAACAGACGCAATTGTTTTACGGATCATAAGAAGTCCCCTGTCATATTTGATTTAGACATGAATTCAAAAAGGTAAGGCAGTTCACATCAGTGACCCGGCTAGCTTGTCGCCACAGCCAGATCCTTTTTCGCAACCGGCTCGGCCACGGGCTTTGCCGTGTCATCAGAACCATCTGCAAAAAGCTCGGAAGAATATTCACCATAGAGTTCTTGGAGGAACGCCGGTGTCAGTTGGCTTGACGGTCCATCAAACACAACTTCACCATCGCGCATGGCGATGGTCCGTTTGCAATAATCCTTGGCGTAATCGACCTGATGAAGAGATACGATCACGGTCACATTGTCTTCGCGGTTTACGCGATCCAACGTATTCATCACCTTGCGCGAGGAGGCCGGATCAAGGGACGCAATCGGTTCGTCGGCCAGAATAAGACGTGCACCCTGTGTAATCGTGCGCGCAATAGCCGCGCGCTGTTGCTGACCACCTGAAAGGTGGCGGGCTTTTTTCGTTGCGTGCCCATCAATACCGACACGGGCCAATGCGTTCATGGCGCGCATGCGTTCGGATTTGGTGAACATGCACAATGATCCGCGCCATGCCGGAACACGGCCCAGCATGCCCATCAAAACATTGGTCAGAACCGTCAAGCGGCTCACAAGGTTGAATTGCTGGAAGATCACGCCGATATCGGCGCGCACCTTGCGTGCACCACGGGAAATCTTGCCATTTTCCTGAATGGTCTCGCCAAAGACGGAAATCTTTCCACCGTCACGGTCCCCGCGCAGCAAACCGGCAATATGGCGAATAAGAGTGGATTTTCCCGAACCGGATGCGCCAATCAGCGCCACCATTTCACCTTCCCGAACCTGGAGCCTGACATTATTCAGAGCACGCTTATCACGGGAAAAGCTTTTGTTCAGTCCGGATATATCTACAACCAGCATCAAGAATTCGCCTGCATATGTTTCGCTGGAAGCTGAACCTACGCATGAACGGCGACTCTATGGTGACACTGATGTTACAGTTCGATGATTACGGGGGGCCAATTCCCCCAACAACAATTAAACTTGTCTATACATAAAGTAATTTTGAAATTAAAAATCAGCCATTAAAAAATGGAAACTGTCATATTCATATCTCTGCGCGAATGTGAACATAGAAAATTGCAGAGTACAAAAATAATGACCTGAGCAAACCACGTAAGCATAAATAAAATTCACATTCCTGCTGCAAACATGACTGACTTCTACAATCTATTGATTGCATCCATGACGTCTTCTTCAATTTCTATGCCCTCGACTTCGGCTTTCAGTCTAATGGACTTACCGCGCCGCCCCGGAAGTCGTACACCTTCTTCGGCGGCAATTTCATTGGCAATGCTGGCAAGGTGATCTGCAATATCGGGCCCACCGGTTGCTACTGGATCAATGGCAATGATCATTTGTCCCAATGCAGGTGGCTTGCCCTTATCATCAAACAGCGATGATGACTGATGACCAAACTGTGCACCGGTAAGGCCCGCTGCCAAAAGTTCAACCATCATGGCAAGTGCCGCACCCTTTACCCCGCCAGCAGGAACCATGGTGCCCTCAAGGGCCTTCGCCGCATCGGTTGTCGGATTGCCATCTGTATCGACCGCCCAATCATCGGGAATTGAAACACCCTTTTGTTTGGCCGCCATGATCTTGCCGCGCGCGACCTTGGACAAGGCAAGGTCAATCACAATCGGAGCACCGGCATTTCCAACCGGCACACCAAAAGCAATCGGGTTGGTTCCAAACATTGGGCGACGCCCACCCCATGCCGCCATCGCAGCCGGCGCATTGGCAAACATCATCGCCGCCAGACCCTGCTCGGCCAGTCGTTCAACCGTCAGCCCCATAACACCCGCATGATGTGATTTGTGAATGGATGCAATCGCAATCCCCTGACGACGTGCCATCTCGGGCAGATGTTCAACCATCAAATCCAATGCCGGATAGGCAAAACCAAACTGCGCATCAATCCGCAAGACACCCGGTGTCGGCATTTGCATTGTCGGTGTGGCAAAGCCATCAACCTTGCCTGCAAGTGCCTGAGCGCAATAGGCAGGCACACGACGAAATCCATGCCCGCCCTGCCCGGATGCCTCGGCGGCTACCAGCGCCGTTGCAACGGATGCTGCGTTGTCTTTACTGACCTTTGATCGGATCAATGTATCACTGACGAGCGCATGCGCATCGGACAGGGAGATTTTCATAATGAGGTGACCTTGGACTTGGATGTTCTGTCATGAAGGGCATGATCGATATCATAGCCAAATCCATCCATAGTGCGCAAAGGCGTTTTCATTTCAGTATGAGGATTATGCTGAGGGTTAGGCCTTGCGCTAAAATATTGCCTTAAACATATGCGACAGTGTCACTGAGAATAGGGAACAGTCTGGCCATACTTGTGCGGTATAGGCCGGGACAGAGATAAAAACGGAAAATCATCATGCTTACTGTCAAATCGACGACGCTTTCTTCCTTTGCTATGGCAAGTGCCCTGTTGCTGGCAGCCTGCAACACCACCAGCAAATCCGAACAGCCCGAAATGGTAAGTAACTGGTCGGCAATAACGGGCAAGAATTGGCAACTCTCAATGGTCGTGGACGGGAACGAAACACTGGCCCCAATGTCACCCGTTCTAGCCAGTGCAAATTTCACCGCAGACAGCAAAGTTGTCGGGTCGACCGGCTGTAACCGTTACTTTGGTACATATGAAGAAAACGATGGCAAACTGAAATTATCGCCGCTTGGCGCCACGCAAATGATGTGTGTTGAAGATGCCATGGCGATCGAAAACGCATTTAATAATGCGATGGAAATGGTCAGCGATTGGCAGCTTACCAAAGATGCGCTGGTGCTAAGCGACACCAACGGAAAACCGATCATGGAATTTGTCCCGATCACGCCGTAAAGACCTCAACACAAAAATCGCACGTCAACCCTGCCAAACGTAAGAAGGGGTGCAAATTTGCACCCCTTCTTTTCTAAAATTGTCGTGTCCTGCAATTCGCAGGGCAGGCATCAGTCGCTGTCGACAGTTGCCTCGGAATTTGCACCGACCGCCTTGGGTTCCGTACGCAATCCTTGAATGATTGAGTAACATGCCAGTAGCAGAACAATTGCAAACGGGAAGCCGGTAGAAACCGCCATCGCCTGCAACGATCCAAGACCACCGCCCAGAAGCAGTGCAATTGCCACCAGTCCTTCAAACGTGCACCAGAACACACGCTGCGGCACTGGCGCATCCACCTTGCCACCAGCTGTAATCGTATCGATCACAAGCGAACCGGAATCCGACGAGGTCACAAAGAATACAATCACCAGAACGATACCAAGGAAGGATGTAATTGCCTGCAATGGCAACTGTTCAAGCATCGTAAACAGCTTGATTGGAAGGCCGGCCTCGGCAATCGCAGTAACGCCTTCAGTCACCATGTGAACGGCAGTTCCGCCAAATGCAGTCATCCACAGAATGCAGACCAATGACGGAATGATAAGGACACAAGTGATGAACTCACGCACAGTGCGACCACGCGAAACACGCGCAATGAACATGCCGACAAACGGTGACCAGGAAATCCACCAGGCCCAGTAGAACGATGTCCAGCCTTGGCTAAAGTTGGTATCGCCACGCCCAACCGGATTGGAAAGTGCCGGCAGATATTCAACATAGGCTACCAGACTGGTGAAGAAGCCCGTGATGATGTCCATCGTCGGCCCAACCAGCACAACAAACAGCAAAAGTAATGCCGCCAGCACCATATTGATTTCCGAAAGGCGTTTGACGCCGGCATCAAGCCCGGCCAGCACCGAAATCAAGGCCACACCGGTAATCGCAATGATCAAGAAAACTTTTGATCCATCGCTGACCGGAATATCAAACAGGAAGTTAAGACCGGCGTTGGCTTGTTCCGCACCAAAACCAAGTGACGTCGCCAAACCAAACAGCGTGGCAAAAACCGCCAAAATATCGATGCAATGACCAGTCCATCCCCAAACGCGTTCGCCAAAGATCGGATAGAAAACCGACCGCATGGTGAGCGGCAATCCCTTGTTAAAGGAAAACAGCGCAAGTGCCAGTGCCACCGTGGCATAGATTGCCCAAGGATGAAGTCCCCAGTGGAAAATCGTTGCCGCCATGCCAAGATCAAATGCGGCATCTGCATCACCGGCCGCAGCACCAAGCGGTGCCCAGTCGGTTCGCATGCCGTCATCCCCGAACGCAGTTCCACCAAACGAGGACGTGAAATGCGAAATCGGCTCAGACACACCGTAGAACATAAGACCGATGCCCATGCCCGCAGCAAATAGCATCGCGAACCAACCCGAATAAGAGTAATCCGGGGTCGCATCGGCACCACCAAGACGCACACGGCCAAGCGGCGAGACAATTAAGAACAGGCACAACACAACAAAGACATTGGCAACCGATAGGAAGAACCAGTCAAAAGTCGATGTCAGCCAACCGCGGAGGTCGTTAAACATCGGCCCGACACTTTCCTGAAAGGCCAGTGTGAGGAAGACGAAAGCAACAATAGACAATCCTGAAATCAAAAAGACCGGATTGTGTACATCAAGGCCAAAAGGCCCTATCTCCTTTTGGAAATTGTCTTGCCCGATTTCATAATCCGTCTTGATCGGGTTTGCCGCACCATCTGGGCTTTCAATGCCCGTGTCAGCTTCTGACCCCATTTTAAACTCCCTAAGTTTATTTGATTTACAGCTACCCCTAGCCGAAAATTCGATAAAGCAGTTGCTTAACGCACAAGGAACACTGAAAGATCCGAGTGAGATGCAACATATCCGCCGTGAGAAGCAAAAATATGGTCCGCAACGCCGGGGACATGCGTTGCCATCACGATCAGATCAGCACTAAGTTCGTCGGCCTTGGCAACGAGTGCCTTACTCAGGTCAACAGCTGGGTCGTGCGAGATATGCGCACTTGCTGTCGCAGTAACGCCAAATTTCGCGCTACAGGATTTCGCAAACTCAGACAGTTTCTGTTCAAATTCCTTCGGGTTATGCGCCACATCCGAAGGTGTATTTACCCCCACACCGAGGAAACAGATTTCCGCCTTGTAATGCAGAGCTAGATCGACGGCCGTTTGAATTGCCTTTTCCAATTTGTCGACGTGGGCCAAATCGACAGGCACGAGCATCTTTTGATACATCTATTCCTCCGTTATGTGCACCACCCTTACAATCAGATCGCTTACGATCAACAGGACAGTTTCAAAAGCGTAACACCGACAGGCATCTAAATCAAAATCACCATTTACAAAGTCTGTCTTTCGCATACGCGAAATAGTCGAGGAAAACTAGGAACCTGTCGTTTGACAGTAGTTGTTCATGAGACCTGTCTGGATAGGGTTGGGTTTCTGCAATCCATTTCGAATCGCAGTTTCGAATATTTTTTGATCAACCCAACTGACTTTTGTCAGTTGGGTTTGGTCTTTTTCCTGTTCGAACGTGAAATTTTCAATTTTTTTTTAATCCGATAATTCACGCATATACCAATTGGCACTCGCACGGCATCAACCCCTTATTCTGCAAGGTGTTTCAAAGAATAACATATCGATTTTCTATGCTATTTTTTCGCGAAGATTATTGGTCAAATATCTATTTTCAGGTGCGAAAATCCTCTGACACTTCCTGCCAACGACTTGATGCATACAAGGCACCCATGTCACGATGCGGCAGATTTGTGCACTGTCTGTCCCACACAACACGTGCTGCCACGCCGAAACATTAATTGGTTTCGGTGAGGTTGACCTGTTGGGTGCTTTTCCTTTTTAGGAGTTGCATCCATGGTAGTGCACACACCCGTAGGGGATAAATTTTGTGGCCAAAGGGGGGCTCATCAACTGCACAAAAGCAGAGGCATGACAAAACAAGCAGAATTCAGAACTGCGCCATGCCCGATGTGCCGAAACGGTACCAAGACCGGCCTTGAAGAACCAAGACCAATCAAGAGGCCGAAACTGCCACAGCAATACATAATTCAACAAGTTTATGACATATCAGAGAAGGAACTGGGATGACTGATCCTATCAAGTATTTTGCGTCACGTGTCAGTGCACACGAAATGAACCGTCGTGAATTCATTGGCCGTTCCATGGCCGCGGGCCTGACCCTTGCGGCAGCGACCAGCCTTTATGGCAAATCTGCCATGGCGCAGGAACCCAAGCGCGGCGGGCACCTGAAGCTCGGCCTGCAGGGCGGTTCTTCAACCGACGTCATTGATCCGGCGAAATCTTCTTCGCAGTTCACCTTTGCCATGAACCGTAACTGGGGCGACACGCTTGTCGAATCGCACCCGACAAGCGGCTTGGCTGTACCGGCACTTGCTGAATCCTGGGAACCGAATGCCGACGCATCGGTGTGGACTTTTAAAATCCGCAAGGGCGTTGAATTCCACAATGGTTCCGAACTGACCATTGATGACGTTATCAAAACCCTGAACCGTCACACCGATGAAAAATCGGAATCCGGTGCTTTGGGTGTTCTCGGTTCGATCAAAGGTATCGAAAACAAGGGTGGCGACTTGGTCATCACCCTTTCTGAAGGCAACGCTGATCTACCACTGCTGCTGAGCGATTATCACCTCGTGATCCAGCCGGGCGGCGGGTATGATGATCCAAGCTCTGGCATCGGTACCGGTCCGTTCAAAGTCGACAACTTCGAAGCCGGTGTCCGCGCGACATTTGTTAAAAACGAAAACGACTGGCGCAGTGACCGCGGCTATGTTGATTCCGTTGAAATGATCGTGATGAACGATGCCACCGCCCGTATGGCAGCCCTGTCATCGGGCCAGGTTCACTTCATCAACCGCGTTGATCCAAAAACCGTCAGCCTGCTCAAGCGTGCACCGAATGTTGATATCCAGACCACATCCGGTCGGGGTCACTATGTCTTCATCATGCATTGCAACACCGCACCGTTCGATAATAACGACCTGCGTCTGGCGCTGAAACATGCGATGGACCGTGAAACCATGGTCGAAAAGATTCTTGGCGGTTACGGCAAAGTCGGTAACGATTTCCCGATCAACGAAACATATGCCCTGTTCCCGGAAGGCATCGAACAGCGTTCGTACGATCCGGATAAGGCCGCATTCCACTTCAAGAAATCCGGTCATGACGGATCGGTTCTCCTACGTACATCCGACGTTGCATTCCCGGGCGCTGTTGATGCAGCCGTTCTGTATCAGGAAAGTGCGAAAAAAGCCGGTATCGACATCGAAATCAAACGCGAGCCGGGTGACGGTTACTGGTCAAACGTCTGGAACGTTCAACCGTTCAGTACTTCTTACTGGGGTGGCCGTCCGACCCAGGATCAGATGTATTCAACAGCATATCTATCCTCGGCTGACTGGAATGACACCCGTTTCTTCAACACTGATTTCGATAAAGTGTTGCTCGAAGCGCGTGCCGAACTGGATCAGAACAAGCGTAAAGAAATGTACCACGACATGGCACTGATGGTCCGTGACACCGGCGGTTTAATCCTGCCGATGTTTAACGACTTTGTGAATGCGACGACGACGAATGTTTCTGGTTTTGTTCAGGACATTGGTAACGACATGTCAAACGGCTATGTCGCAACACGTCTGTGGCTCAACAGCTAAGATCGAGATCGGGATTTATCCCAATTACGATTATGCGGGATCACGGTTTTCACCGTGATCCCCATCTCGTTGTTGGCTCACGTGATTGAATGACGGTCTGATCGAAAATTCCAGATTGGTTACGAAGATGATTCTTCGTTGTCCCACCCGTCTTGAATTTCCGCTCAGGCCCACACAGGGAGAATGTGTTTATGGCCAATCCCTTGGCCGGCGTGTACGCCGCGCGACACCGACTAAAAGAAAGCCATCCTTTGACGGTCTTAATCGTCGAACGGCTGGGTTTGAGTTTGCTGTTGCTTTGGGCTGTTTCAGTCCTGATCTTTGCAGGGATCGAAGCCTTGCCGGGTGATTTCGCCCAAACTTACCTTGGTCAATCGGCCACACCACAGTCCATTGCAAATATCCGGGCCGATCTTGGTCTGGATCGTCCGATCACCACGCGCTATTTCGAATGGCTTGGCGGGGTTGTGCAGGGGGATTTTGGTAACAGTTGGGCCAGTGGCGCCCCGGTGACCGAACAAATCACCAAGCGCCTTGGTAACTCGTTGTTCCTGGCGTTCTTTGCGGCGGCCATTTCCGTACCGCTGGCCGTTGGCCTTGGCATGGTTGCGGTCCATTATCGCAACCGTATTCCCGACCGTGTGATTAACATCCTTTCACTGGCGGCAATTTCATTGCCTGAATTCTTTATCGGCTATCTGCTGATTGTCTTCTTTGCTGTCCAGCTGGGTGTCGCGACATTCCCATCAACCGTCTATGACGGCATGCCGTGGTCTGAACGCATGGCGGCCATAGCTTTGCCAACGGCAACACTGGTTATGGTGGTCTTGGCCCATATGATGCGTATGACCCGTGCGGCCATCATTAGTGTGATGTCATCGGCATATATGGAAACTGCCGAACTCAAAGGCCTTGGCGCGTTTAAGGCAATTGTCAAACATGCAGCACCGAACGCCATTGCGCCTATCGTCAACGTGGTTGCACTGAACCTGGCTTACCTGGTTGTCGGTGTTGTCGTGGTCGAGGTTGTCTTTGTCTATCCCGGCATGGGGCAATATATGGTCGATGCCGTTACGGTACGCGACATGCCCGTGGTACAGGCCTGCGGCCTAATCTTTGCTGCGGTTTATATCCTTTTGAACATGGTGGCCGATCTTGTCGCCATTATCGCCAATCCGAGACTGAGGCATCCGCGATGAGATTACGTGAAATCCCGCTGACCGCCTGGATCGGTATTCTGGGCATTCTGTTTGCATTTTTCTGTGCTGTTTTTGCATCCCTTATTGCACCCTTTGGCGAACGTGAAATTGTTGCCGGCGTTTGGGAACCCGCCAATGAGCTTTACCTTCTGGGGACAGACAATCTTGGACGCGATCTGTTATCGCGCTTGATTTACGGTGCACAAACAACGCTGTTTGTATCGCTTGCGGCGTCGATCCTGTCGTTTTCGATCGGTATTTTCCTGAGCTTCACAGCCGCCGTATCGGGCGGTCCGATTGATCAGGGGCTCTCACGCCTGAACGATTTGATGATGTCGATCCCGACATTGATCTTTGCCCTCGTGGTTTTGGCCGTCCTGCCGCAAAACATCTTTATCCTGATTGCTGTTATGGCAATTTTGGATTCCACGCGGGTCTATCGTCTGGGCCGCGCCGTGGCACTTGATATCGCGGTCATGGAATTTGTCGAAGCCGCCAAACTGCGCGGTGAAGGCCGGATGTGGATCATTTTCCGCGAAATTCTGCCTAATGCGCTCTCTCCATTACTTGCTGAATTTGGCCTTCGTTTTGCCTTCTCGATCCTGTTCCTATCAACCCTTTCGTTCCTTGGGCTTGGCATTCAGCCGCCTGCGGCGGACTGGGGCGGTATGGTCAAGGACAACAAAGACGGTATCATTTTCGGCATTCAGGCCGCCCTTATTCCCGGCGGGGCAATTGCAGCATTGGCCGTCTGTGTGAATATGGTCGTCGACTGGTTGTTAAAACGTACGTCCAGCCTGAAAGGAGGACGCGGTGATGCCTGATCTTTTATCGGTACGCGATCTGCGCATTGGCGCGACCATTTTTCCACCGGGTGAAGACCCGCAGGATATCGACATTGTTCACGGGATTTCCTTTGACCTGCAAAAGGGCAAAGTCCTTGGTCTGATCGGGGAATCTGGTGCAGGTAAATCCACCATTGGTCTGGCTGCCCTTGCCTATGGCCGCGGTGGTGTCCGCATCACTGGTGGGGAAGTTTTGCTTGATGGCGAAGACATCCTGTCGATGAACAAAAAAGGCATTCGCAGCATCCGCGGTGCACGTGTTTGCTACGTTGCGCAATCGGCCGCAGCATCCTTTAACCCGGCACATAAGCTGGGTGATCAGGTGATTGAAAGTTCGATTGAACACGGGTTGATGACACGCGAAGAAGCACGAAAGCGCGCAGATTATCTGTTTGACATTCTCGGCCTTCCTGACCCCCATAACTTTGGGGATCGTTACCCCCATCAGGTTTCCGGCGGTCAGCTTCAACGCGCCATGACGGCGATGGCGCTTTGTTCCAACCCAGAACTGATTGTCTTTGACGAACCGACCACAGCCCTTGATGTGACAACCCAGATTGACGTTCTGGCTGCGATTAAAAATGCGATTGAGAAAACCGGAACAGCAGCACTTTACATCACGCATGATCTTGCCGTCGTCGCGCAGATTTCTGATGACATCATGGTCTTGCGCAATGGGGATACGGTTGAATACGGACCGGTCCAACAGATCATTGAAAACCCGCGGCAGGACTATACCAAGGCGCTGGTCAATGTCCGTCAGACCAAACTGGCCGAAGCCCGAGATCAATCCGATGCGTTGCTAAAGGTTGAAAACATCTCGGCGGCGTATGGAAATGGCGTGCAGGTTCTCCACGATGTGTCACTGCATGTGCCACGTGGCCAAACCCTGGCCGTCGTCGGGGAATCTGGTTCTGGAAAATCGACACTGGCACGTGTCATCACCGGCCTTTTGCCTCCGTTTGAAGGAAAGGTCACCTTCGTCGACGAAGAACTTTCTGCCGAACAAAAGAAACGGTCACGTGATCATTTACGCCGTATTCAGCTGATCTATCAAATGGCCGATACGGCAATGAACCCGCGCCAGACAGTGGGGCAGATTATCGGCCGTCCACTGCAATTCTATTTCGGCATGCGCGGTGCTGCGCGCAAGGCAAAAGTCATCGAACTTCTTGATGAAATCGAGATGGGCGAAACGTTCTATGATCGTTATCCAGCGGAACTTTCCGGCGGCCAGAAACAGCGCGTTGCAATTGCGCGCGCGCTTGCGGCCAAACCGGAATTGATCTTGTGTGATGAGCCAACCTCGGCCCTTGATCCACTGGTGGCCGAGGGGATTTTGGATCTTCTGATGCGTTTGCAGAAAGAACGCCAGGTATCCTATCTGTTCATCACCCATGACATTGCGATTGTACGCGCGATTGCCGATTCCGTTGCCGTCATGCTGCAAGGTAAGCTGGTCGATTTCGGGCCACGGTCCGAGGTCCTGAACCCACCATTTGATGATTACACCGATCTCCTGTTGAAGTCGGTTCCGGAAATGAAGCTGGGTTGGCTGGAAAATGTCCTTGCCACACGTAAAATGGAAAGTGCTGGTCACTGACAAGTCGTTCAGAACATGCAACAAAAGGCGGATCGTATCAAACGGTCCGCCTTTTGTCATAAGCCATCCCGTAAACCAAAACTTCAAGCCCCAAAGGACGCCCCACAATGTCCGATCGCAAATTCACTGTTATTGAAAACACCTTTATCACTTTGGACGATGGCACCCGACTTGCCGCGCGCATGTGGATGCCCGATGGCACCGATGCCGATCCGATTCCCGCCGTGTTTGAATTCCTGCCCTATCGCAAAGGCGATGGCACCTGTTCGCGCGATGAGGCGACCTATCCAGAATTTGCCAAGGCCGGGATCGCCGGTGTCCGGGTTGATATCCGGGGATCGGGTGAATCTGATGGCGTGATTGACGGCGAATATACCGAACTTGAACTGGCCAACGCGGTTGAGCTGATTGCATGGATTGCCAAACAATCCTGGTGCAATGGATCGGTCGGCATGATGGGGATTTCATGGGGCGGGTTTAACTGCCTTCAGGTCGCGGCCCTTAATCCTCCGGCGCTTAAGGCCGTGATTTCTATTGCCTCTACCGTTGATCGATATAACGACGACATTCACTATAAAAACGGTTGTCAGCTGGCTGTGCAACTTTCATGGGCTGCGACCATGCTGGCCTATCAATCACGCACACCTGACCCCGCACTGGTCGGTGATGACTGGCGAAACATGTGGTTACACCGGCTTGAGCAAGAACCGTTTTTCCTTGAAGAATGGTTGGCCCATCAAACCCGTGATGAGTTTTGGAAACATGCATCAATCTGCGAAGATTTCGATGCGGTCAAAATCCCGTCCATGGTGTTAGCCGGATGGGCCGATGGCTATCGCAACACCCCAATCCGGGCGATTGAAGGCATGCCTGACCGGTCCAAGGCGCTGATTGGTCCATGGGTGCACAAATATCCGCATTTCGCATGGCCAAAACCGCGTGCCGATTTTATCGGCGAGGCAATCAATTGGTGGAACAAATGGCTGCGCGATGTGGATAATGGTTCCGATACCCTACCGCAAATGCGTGCCTATATCCTTGAGGGGGTAAAACCCGCCCCGCGTCGGGACTTGGATCCGGGGTTCTGGATTGCCAAGGACAGCTGGTCCACACCTGAAACCCGTTCGATGTTTGTGGCAGACGGAAAACTATCGTTTGAGGCTGGCGACGATGAAATGCCTGCTGCCGATATCTATTTGAAATCACCGCTCGATACCGGGACGGCGTCAGGGGAATATTTCACCCTCAAACCAGACGCGGAAATGGCGATTGATCAGCGTGGTGATGATGCCGGATCGCTGGTGTTTGAAACCACCCCGCTTGACGGTGAGGTCGACCTTTTGGGGCGCCCGGTGTTGAACGTTGATCTTGAATGCGACGCAGATTGGTCAAACCTCTGCGCGCGTCTTGTTGATGTTCATCCTGACGGCACGGCAACCCGGGTTTCGTTTGGCGTGTTAAACTTGGCGCATCGCGATCCAGCTGCGAATTACGACAATCCGCAGCCGATGCCGCGCGATAAGAAAGTCACAATCACGCTGACACTCGATGCTTGCGGGTATCGCTTCAAACCCGGCCATCGTATTCGTATGGCACTTTCGACATCCTACTGGCCGATGATTTTGCCGCCGCCCTTTGATGCCGGGCTTACCATTGCACCATCATCAATCAAATTTGATCTGCCGCTTTTGGGCGATCATGAAAAAATTACGGTTAAGCAACCCGACAACCCCAATCCGTTACCGACCTATATCGAACATAAGCCAAGCCGCACTGAACGCAGTGTGCAGCGCAACCTCACACAGAACGAAACACGATACCGCATCTATGAAGATACCGGTTTATTCGAACATCCAGATTCCCGTCTTGCCACCCGTTCAGTACGCAGCGAAACTTGGACCATCAATCCGCTTGATCCCAATAGCATGCGCGGCGAGGCGGCATGGACATGCGATTTGAAGCGTGATGAATGGTCGGTACGCACAGATTGCCATGCCGAACTCAGTTGTGATCGCGACAACTGGGTTGTCAGCGCATGGGTGATCGCCTACGAGGATGATCAGCAAATATTTGAAAAGAAATGGGAAAAAACCATTCCCCGCAATTTCATGTAAACACCAAAAGGGCCGGTTATCCGGCCCTTTTTAACGTTCCATCTAAATCTGTATTTGCCAGATCATCGTTTTTTTTTCAGCCCACCATTTGCGCAATTGCTGCACACAAATGTGAAAACCCGGATTTTGCCGCGTCACTCATGTGCCGCGCCCGCAGCCACCCGTGGATTAATTGCGGTTCTTCGCGATACTGCACATCAATCCCGGCACGGGCCAATTGGGCCGTGAATTCACGCCCGTCATCACGCAACGGATCAAAATAGGCTGCCGTGATATAGGTTGGCGGAAGCCCACGCAAATCTTCAACCGACAGCGCATGGGCAAATGGATCATCCATTGGGGCCTTAAGCACATCCCGGTAATAAATCACGTCATCCGTACTTAATCCCGGCGCATTGGCCATCTGGCCATAACTTGGCCAGTTCAAATCCCCGCCAAGGGCTGGATAAATCAATGCTTGCCCCAAAATCCGGTCGCCAAAGCCCTCTTCACGCGCGCGCACCGCAAGACCCGCGGCCAACATGCCTCCGGCACTGTCCCCGACCAAAACAAGCTTCCGCCCCGCGGACAGAAGGTTTTGCGCCACACGGTAACAATCATCATGCTGGGCGGGCCACACATGCTCCGGTGCGAGGCGATAGTCTATGGCGATTAACTCAGCACCGGCAGCTTGCGCAATTTCAGCGCAGATCGAATCATGGCTATCCCGCGATCCCACAACAAACCCGCCGCCATGCATATAAACAATCTTGTGGCTCGTGGTTACCATTGCCGGGCGATAATGGCGCACGGGCACATCACCGATCACATCATCTTCGACCCCCATCCCGTCGGGATGGGGAAAGGTAAATTCTGCACAAAGTGCATCGTACCATTTGCGCTGCTGGTCAATGCCCGCCGCGACCGCGTCTGGCGGAAAGAAACCATCGCATTTGGCAATAAAGAACCGAATACCTTCTTCATCCGGCATTGGGTCATACACAAGATCGGAAGAAACCTGATCGGAACGCGACATCAACGGGACCTCATTGGAGAAAACGTGCAATAGCGTAACGCGGATACCCCCGCAGTTAAAGACTGCAGGGGCTATCACGACATTATTGTTGCCCGTCTTAAACTGTTTTGAGGTTACCCAATGGCACGACCAAGCTGTTCAGGCTTGGCCAAACCATCGTGCTCGGCCGCGATTTCAGCCAGATTTGTCGCGACAATCCCACCCGGCTCAGACGTCCGACGCGTTTTAAGATCAACATGCAGCAACATGGTCTCAACCGTTGCAGCAATCTGTCCATCTACCGTCATCAGGCGATGGAACAGATGTAATTTTTTGCCCAACCCCTTAATCAACTGCGTCGTCACAGAGATACGATCCCCAGCAGTCATTTCCTGCACATAGCAAACATGGTTTTCAACCGTGAAATAGCTGCTTCCCGAGGCTACATACTCGGCACCTGCACCAATGAGCTCCATGAAACGGTCGCTCGCCTGTGCACTGATTTCAACATAATGGGCTTCGTTCATATGCCCATTATAATCGGTCCAGCTTTGTGGAATTTGGCGATCTACTGTGACGGGAAGGTGATCAATTGACCCATGATCTTGCAGGGATGCTTCGTGATCATTAATCGTACCGCCCGCACCGCTGCCAGATTTCTTAAGCGCACGCATCATGCCGACAAGATTGTCATCGCGCAGGCGTTCAAGCTCGCGGATCGTCATATGACCGGACTGATCGTCCGATTGCTGGGCAATCCGGGTGGTCAGCTCAGGGGTCAGTTCAGGCACATCCATCAATTTAGTCCAGGGCCATTTCAATGCCGGGCCAAACTGCCCAATGAAATGTTCCATACCGGCTTCGCCCCCGGCAATGCGATAGGTTTCAAAAAGCCCCATCTGCGCCCAACGCAAACCAAAGCCAAACCGGATGGCATCATCAATTTCCTGCGTTGTTGCCACGCCGTCATGCACCAACCAAAGACCTTCGCGCCAAACCGCTTCAAGCAACCGGTCGGCAATATGCGCATCAATCTCCTTGCACACGACAAGTGGCTTCAAGCCAACGGATCGCAGTATTTCACACCCGGCATCAACGGATGCGGCATCTGTCGCCTTGGACGGTACAACTTCGATCAACGGCAACAGATAAACCGGGTTAAACGGATGAGCGACAACGATTTGACCGGGATTGCTCGATCCTTCCTGTAACTCACTTGGCTTGAAACCAGATGTCGACGAACCGATAAGGCAACCCTTTGGCTCATGGGCCTGTATATCCGCCAGAATTTTGTGTTTTAGCGCCAGTTGTTCCGGCGCACTTTCCTGAATCCAGTCTGCATCGGCAACTGTAGACGCCATGTCATCATGAAAGGTAAGCATCCCTTCTGCTGGCAGCGCGCGGTCATAAAGTGCGGGCAAGCTACGGCGCGCATTTTCAATAACTTCGCCGATTTTGCGTTCTGCTTGCGGATCCGGGTCAAACACAGACACGTTCCAGCCATTCAAAAGGAAACGCGCGACCCAGCCGCCACCGATAACGCCGCCGCCAACAACTGCTGCTTTTTTGGGATTTAGCTTGGTACTGGACATTAGCGTGGCTCCCGCTTGGTCAGACCAAGCCTTTTGCGTACCGCATCCGGACCAATCACCTTTGCGCCCATGCTCTCAACAATACCAACTGCACGTTCAACCAGTTGGGCATTGCTCGCAAGAACGCCCTTGGACAAATAGATATTGTCCTCCAGTCCAACGCGGACATTCCCGCCTGCCAAAACGGATGCTGCAACATAGGGCATTTGATCACGACCAATCGAAAAGGCCAACCAATCCCAGTCAGACGGTACATTGTTGACCATCGCCATGAAGGTATTCAGATCATTTGGTGCCCCCCATGGAATCCCCATGCAAAGCTGCACCAATGCCGGGCTGGTCAGGATGCCTTCAGAGACGAGTTGTTTGGCAAACCACAGATGTCCGGTATCAAAGGCTTCGATCTCCGGTTTGACACCAAGATCAGTCATCATCTGTCCCATGGCACGTAACATGCCCGGTGTATTGGTCATGACGTAGTCGGCTTCGGCAAAGTTCATTGTCCCGCAATCAAGGGTGCAAATTTCCGGCAAACAGTCCGCAATATGGGCCATACGCTCCGTAGCGCCGATCATATCGGTGGCATCTTTGTTGACGGGCAGCGGTGCCTCAGTTGATCCAAAAACAATATCCCCGCCCATACCTGCCGTCAGGTTCAGGACAACATCAACGTCCGCCGCCCTGACACGTTCGGTCAATTCACGGTAATGCCCCAGATCACGCGACGGCGCGCCCGTTTCAGGATCGCGCACATGACAATGCACAACAGCCGCCCCCGCCTTGGCAGCATCAATCGCGCTGGCGGCGATTTGTGCCGGCGATCTTGGCACATGGTGGGATTTGTCCTGTGTCGCACCCGATCCGGTAACGGCAGCAGTGATGAAAACCTCGCGGTTCATGGTAAGGGGCATGACGGTCTCTCTTGCTGATCAAAATGATGAATTTAGCTTATCGAACCACATCCCATTTGATTTTGCTTATTCCGTCACTTATTTTGCATTTTATGCCAAATAAGTTTCATAGATTTGTTTTCGTCCTGTTTGACGGATTTTCCAACATGGTGCTGGCCAGTGCGCTCGAACCGCTTCGCGCCGCCAGCGGCCTGCCCAATGGTCCGGACATAAACTGGGATATCTGCACAATTGATGGGGCGCCGGTCACAAGTTCCAGCGGCCTTACAATCACCCCGCAAGCATCCCTGCCTGACACAGTCACCAAAACCGACATTGATTATCTGGTAGTGGTTTCCGGTTATGGCATGCGCGATCACACCACACCAAAAATCCGTGCACGACTTCAAAATGCTGCGCACCGTGCCCGCAACATTATTGGTCTTGATACAGCCGCCTGGCTTCTTGGCTGTTGCCATATGCTCAGTGGAAAAACCGCGACCATTCACCGGCAGGAACTTGATCAGTTCCATGAACAATTTCCAGATATTTCTGTCCGTTCAGATCGTTTTATTAAAGATGGTCGGATGATCACATCGGGCGGCGCTTCAACCGTGATGGAATTGATGCTGCATATTCTGGCACAACAATTTGGCTCTGCCGTCGCCTTTGATGTCAGCAATCTGTTTGTCTATGACGCGGAAAATCAATATCACCTGACCCGCGGTGCGGACCGGTTACAGGGGGCCGGTGGGGACGATTTACGCCGCGCAGTTGGCGCAATGATGTCACGTATAGAAACACCGATACCGCTTAAGGATATTGCAAAACAGGCGGGATGTTCACTGCGTAGCCTCGACCGCGTGTTTCAGGACAACTTACAAATATCACCGGGAAAATACTATCAAATGCTACGCCTTGGTCGGGCACGTGACCTCGCGCGGGGAACCGACTTTGCGCTTAGCACCATCGCCCTTAAAACAGGTTTCACAAGCAGTGCAACACTAAGTCGGGCCTTTTCCAAAACGTTCGGCACCACCATCCGTGCCATCCGGAAAAACTAGGCGTTCCCGTAAAACTATTTACCCATGCCCGACATAGTAAGACACCACATGATCGGATGATGGATGGGTTAGAGGAGTGGGACGCCGCAGTCTGCGCGCGACCTATCGGTCGTGCTCGACCTTCAGCTTAAAATCGCTCCACTGGAGCGATTTCTTCACAGCTTCAGCCTTCAAGTTATGAGCACAGGCCCATAACGCAGGAACATCAAAGGTTCCAAGGCGCTTCACGTGATCAAATAAAAAAGGCCCGCCACGAGGGCGAGCCTTTCTTATTTGGTTGCGGGGGTAGGATTTAGCTATGGGCTTCGCCCTACGCTGAACCTGCGCAAAGCTTTGCTTTGCTTGGTTTGAACATAAGGTTCAAGTCCACCTACCCCACCTTCCAGACATTAAAAAAGCCC